>Ga0209319_1000028_pt1 | contig 297493 bp, 235 predicted proteins | sample RifGroE2_FD_184000 | JGI IMG/M metagenome (GOLD analysis project Ga0209319, IMG submission 184000) | Groundwater microbial communities from Rifle, Colorado - Groundwater E2 (SPAdes) (version 2) | ecosystem: Environmental > Aquatic > Deep subsurface > Groundwater | place: Rifle, Colorado...
GTTCCTGTGATTGCATCATCAGTGCACGGATTTCATTCTGGCGTGCTACCACAGCCTGATCACCGGCATGGATTTCGAGCGCCTTATCAAACAGGGCAAGGGCTTCGCTGTACTTCTTGTCGGTAAACTGTTTCTCGGCATCAGATTTAAGCTGATTAAAGCGGGCTTCCAGTTCTGCAAGTTGTTTGTCGATGAGCAGTATCTGTTCTTTCGGACGAGCCTCTTCAGGCTTCACCTGACCAGCTTCTACATATTTAATACGGGCATCGGCCAATTGGTTGGCTGTAAATTTCTGATCGGCATCTGCCAGCAAGGCACTATAGGTAGCATCACGTTCCTGTGATTGCATCATCAGTGCACGGATTTCATTCTGGCGTGCTACCACAGCCTGATCACCGGCATGGATTTCGAGCGCCTTATCAAACAGGGCAAGGGCTTCGCTGTACTTCTTGTCGGTAAATTGCTTCTCGGCATCAGATTTAAGCTGATTAAAGCGGGCTTCCAGTTCTGCAAGAAGCTGGTCAATGAGTTGAATTTTATCTTTTGGGCTCGTTTCGTCCGGTTTAAGTTCAGATGCCCTTACAAAACCATCGCGGGCAACCATGAATTGTTTTGATTGTAAGGCCGCCTCAGCATCAGCCATAATACGGGCATAATCTTTCTCACGAGCAGCTATGGTGCTAAGAATTAAATCTATATCATTAATTTTTTGCGGTGGAAGAGGTTCGGCAGGTTTTAATTCCTTAGCAGTTAAGAATTGCTTTTTGGCATCGACAAATAACTTCTCATCGAGGAGCTTTTGACCTTCGGTGATAGCCTTTAAATAGTTAGCATCTAATTCTTTCGCGGCCAGTTTGGCGTTTTCCAGTTCACGGATTTTAGACTTTGGATAATCCTCATCAGGCTTTAAATCAATTGCTTCGCGGTATTTCTTTATTGCCTCATCTGATTGTCCGGCAGCAAGGAAAGCATCAGCCGTTTTGATTGATTGACCATAGATTGTTTCAACCTCCTTCTGGTAGGAGAGTTGTCCTGTTAACTGATCTATTTTGCTCTTCGGCAAATTTTCCAGAGGGAGGATAAGAGCTGCTTCCTTATATACCTGGATGGATTGTTCGATACTTCCAGTAACAGCAAGCTGATCAGCACTTGTAATTAATTGGTTGTATTTTGTCTCAGCCTCTGTTTTTAAAGCTTTGATTGATGCAAGTCGTGCAAGCGCTTCACCATTATTTTTTATGATCAGTAAGGCATTATTTACCGATGAAATCGCTTTGTTATAATCTTTTTTAGCAAGGTAATCTTCAGCCTCTTGCAAGGCTTTATTAAATCGGTTATTTAACTCATTTACGGCATTAATTTTCGACTCCGTTTCATCAAGGAGAGTCTGGGTCTCTTTGTCATCGGGGGTCAATAGGAGCACCTCTTTAAGGGATGAAGATGCTTCCTTCAGTTTGTTGTCAATGATCAGAATCTTCGCCTGGCGCAGGAGAGCAGCTGCTTCCTTTTTTTTACCTGCAAGTTGATCAGCCATGCTTTGTAGTTCACCAAGCCTCTTGGCTACGTGAGTATCCGACGGGTTAAGTCTGGCCGCATATTTATACGCTCCGAGGGCCTTTTCATATTCTTGTTTGGTGTATACACTGTCAGCATAACGTTTTGCTTTATCAAAAGCAGATGGATTGTTTTGTGCTGAAAGGGGAGTTACTTGAGATAGGATAAGAAAAGCAAAGAAGAGGAGCGCGGACAAAAAACGATTCATGAGAATGATGAAGGTATTTAAGGGCAGTGCAACTTATAATTACGCTGTCATGCTATAATTATTGTGTTTCTATTAAGATGAATTCAAACAGAAATTGTTTACGTTAGTAACATTGTAAACAAATAATGAAAATAATACATTAGACTGTCATGTGTTTACATTGTTAAATTGTAAATAAATTGCAATATGTGTTTATCAGACTGATAATTAATAATTAACATTATATTATTTAAATAAATGCATTAATTAATCGAGGCGTGGTAATAATGGATAATATCCATAATAACAATCTTATAGATAATGGTTACAATTTTTACTATGAATAATATTTTTATTAATAATTATACATTTGTAAACAAATACATTTGTAACTTTGTGATTATGATTAATGATCGAATATCGTTAGTGATAAACCATTTTGGGATAAGCCCAAGCCAGTTAGCCACAAAAATTGGTGTTCAGCGATCTGGCATTTCACACATTATGTCAGGTCGTAATCGACCTGGTGTAGACTTTATCATCAAGTTATTACAATCCTTTCCTCAGATTAATTCAGATTGGCTGCTGACGGGAAAAGGTGAAATGATAAAACTGTCAAATGCCGATAAGGTGCAGGCTGCACAGGAGATTCTCAGATTTCCGGAATCAACTTCTAAGAGTGATTATGACCAGGTTAAGTCGTTAAAAACTGAAAAGGGAGCTCTAAAGCAAGAGGAAAAAACAAAGTCAGGTGAACCAAGGGTTGACCTGACAGATACGGGCCATGGTATTACCAACATGGGAACCAGGGCTTCGAAAATAATAATTCTATATGTTGATGGAACTTACGATGAGTTTCATCCAGCTAAATAAGTTTTGGCCAGTTTTCTAAACCACACTTATATAATCCATCAGACAATCTCTGATTCCTTAAAGAAAAAATTTCCTTCGATAATTGCATTCTCATCAGAGTCACTTCCGTGAACTGCATTTGCCTGAATGGATGTCCCGAATAAATTTCGGATAGTGCCCGTCCGGGCTTTGGAAGGATCAGTTGACCCGATGAGTTCCCTATAGGCTTCAACTGCATTATCTTTCTCAAGGATTGCAACGGCTACGGTCCCCGAAGACATATAGTCTACCAGATCTTTGAAAAAAGGACGGTCTTTATGTATATCATAGAATTTTTCTGCCTGGTTGACCGACAGACGAAGAATCTTTAGTGCTTTCAAACTAAAACCGTGTTCTTCAATGATTGTTAATATTTTGCCCAGATTTCCGTTTTTGTATGCTGTGGGTTTTACAATGGTAAATGTTCTGGAAATTGCCATAAAAATGAGTTTTTAAGATATTTCTTTAATTTAACAAACCGATTTCCCGATTGTTTAGCCGTAACTCTTCGTGACAATTGTTAATTTTGCAACAAAGATCTTTGATACATTAATATATATATCTTGATAACAGATAATATTTTTCAGCAGTTTAGAGACTTAATTGAAAACTCTAAACAAATATCCCTGATAGCTCATCCAAATCCTGATGGTGACGCATTGGGTTCATCATTGGCGATGTATCATGCGTTACACTCTTTCAAGAATTTGAGGGTGATTGTTCCGAATTCCTTTCCATCGTTTCTGGAATGGATGCCGGGAACCGATCAGATAATGATTTTTGATCATCAATTTCGTCAGGCAGAGTCTTTCATCAAATCATCAGACTTAATAATATGTCTTGATTTTAATACCTTAAAAAGAATTGACAGGATTGCCCCTATTATAAAAGCATCTGGTGCAAAATGCGTATTAATCGATCATCATCTTGAACCTGATCCCGATTTTGATCTTGCGATAAGTAATATCCATGCATCATCCACTTCTGAGTTGGTGTTTGACGTGATCGAAAAGCTGGGTTACCTGCCTCAGGATATAGCAGCATTTTCCAGTTGCATTTACGTGGGAATCATGACTGATACCGGTTCTTTCAGTTACTCCTGTAATCATGGACGGCCTTACGAAATCACTGCTTTTCTTGTTGATAAGGGACTTGATGTTGCCCATATACACAATTTAGTGTATGATACCTTTTCAGAAAGTCGGATCAGGCTTTTGGGGCATTTGCTGAATAAACGGATGAAAGTAATTCCTGAATACAGGGCAGCTTTTATCAGTTTGTCGATGGCTGATCAAAAGAAGTATAATTATCAGGTGGGTGATTCCGAGGGTATTGTCAACTACGCGCTCAGCATTCAGGGTATCCGGCTTGCTGCATTTTTTACTGAAAAGCCGGAATTGGTGAGAGTTTCATTACGATCAAAAGGTAATTTGTCGGTTAATCTGTTAGCAAGAAAATACTACCATGGGGGTGGGCATAAAAACGCTGCAGGTGGTAATAGCTATAACACTATCAGAAAGGCTGAGATAGAATTTCGGAAGATTCTTGAAGAAAACAAAGTGTTACTGCAAAATGAATCTTAAACTATTAGCCGCTTTTTTCATTGTTTTGGCGTGTCTGTGTTTTTCTTGTCAGGAGAATGATTCAAAAGGTGGGAAAGACCGAAAAGCGCCATTACCGCAAAAGCTTATTAAGTACAATCAAGATGCTGTTGCAGAAGAAGAAATGCTTATAAATCAGTATGTAAAGCGGCACTTAATTCCAGTATCAATTGGTCGTGGAGGATTGAGGTATTACATATACCATCACGGCAATGGGCAGCAGGTCTCTGATAGTGCTACGGTCATATTTGCATACAATGTCTACTTTCTGACAGGTGACCTTATATATAGTAGTGAGACGGAAGGCAACAGAGAAGTTATTCTTGGTAAGACTACGATTGAAACCGGATTACACGATGGAATTTTAATGATGCGTGGTGGTGACAGAGCAAAATTTGTTTTACCTTCGCATCTTGCTTTCGGTGCAAGTGGAGATGGCAAAAAAATTCCCCCTCGTACCACACTAATATATGATATTGAGTTAATTGACGTAAACCAATAATTAAATTCTTTTCAAACATGAAAAACCTTTTTCGTTTTTCCATCCTTCTTGTTTTAGGAGTTGCTGTTGCATCTTGCGGCAAATATCCGGGTTTTAAAAAGGCTGATTCCGGTCTGTATTACAAATTCCATATTCAAACAGGTGATACTGCTAAGCCGGCTGTTAATAACATTCTTCAGCTCGACCTTTCATATTACACTATGAAGAATGGTAAAGTTGACTCTGTTTTGATGAAACCAACGGCAATGCCTTTCCAATTGATGGCTCCCTTTTTCAAAGGTGACCTGATGGAAGCTTTGGCTTTAATGTCTAAGGGTGATAGTGCTACCTTCATTGTAAGCGCTGATTCTTTCTTTACCAAATTTGTTAAACAGCCCCGTCCTGCCTTTATCGATAGTAATTCTGTCCTTTACTTCGATGTTAAATTGAAAGATTTTATGACGATGGAACAGATGATGAAGAAACGCGAAGAAGAAAATGCTCAAAAGCTTCAGGCTGAAGCTGAGGTGATTGCCAAGTATATTGCTGACAACAAAATTACTGTACAGCCCACTGAAAGTGGTCTGTATCTTATTGAGACCACCAAAGGCAAAGGACCAAAACCTACTGCTGGTCAGAAAGTCAAAGTCCATTACACCGGGATGTTGTTAGATGGAACCAAATTTGACTCTTCTGTTGACAGAGGTCAGCCTTTTGAATTTACCATTGGGCAGGGGCAAGTCATAAAAGGATGGGACGAAGCTATTTCCATGCTTTCTAAAGGATCAAAGGCCAGACTGATAATCCCTTCAACTATTGGTTATGGTGAACGTGGTGCTGGTCAGGTTATTCCTCCTTTCTCACCATTAGTTTTTGATGTTGAGCTTTTAGAGATTGTAAAGTAAACACCATCTTTCAGTATCTTTGACCGTCTTTATGACGGCTCGCACTATAAGCAAAGTGTCAGCCGTTATAAAGGCGGTTTTTGATTAATTAAATGTCAGTATGAAAAAGATTAATTACTTCATTGGACTCATAGCGATGCTTACAGTGGTTGCATGTAATCCATACCCGGATTTCGAAAAACATGAAGGTAAACTTTTTAGTAAATTCCATTTAAAAAACGGTGGAACACATCCCGAGGTTACGAACATAGCCATTATTGACCTGTTATACAGGACTAAAGATTCTATTTTCTATGACAGTCGGATTACCGGAGCACCAATTAATCTTACCATCAATAAACCAGACTTTAGAGGTGACCTGAATCAAGCGCTTCAATTGATGTCGGCTGGAGATAGTGCTACTTTCATACTGCCAGCTGATTCATTTTTTCTCAGAACACTTAAGTACAATCGAATTCCACGTGGAATTTTAAAAAATGAAATGTTGTTTCTGGAGATTAAAATGCACCGGTTTTATACGCAGGAAGCACGTGATGCAGAGGTAAAATCATGGAAATCAGGCTTGAAGGCTAAAGAGGGAATTACCATTAAAGAGTATCTTGAAACGGCAAAGCTCAGACCAGATACAACAGCATCAGGATTAATGGTGATCAGACAGAAAAACGGCAAAGGAGCCACTGCAAAACCCGGTGATAAAATTAGGGTTAATATGGTCTTATCTCTCCTAAATGGGAAGAAGGTCTTTTCCAGTTATGATCAGAACAAACCGTTACTTTTTGAGTATGGCCGCCGGATAGAAAACAAAGGAGTCGAAGAGGCCTTGGGTCTGCTTCAGGAAGGGGGGCAATTAATAGCAATAATTCCCAGTGATTTAGCCTTCGGAGAAGAGGGCAGGGGTGAGTATATTCCTCCATATTCTCCGGTTATCTATAGAATTGAAATGCTTGAGATTATAACTCCGGAGGAATATGCGTTGCAGGCTGCTGAAAAAATACGTGTTGCCAGAGCTAATGAAACGCTTGATAGAGAAAAGTATCTTAAACAGAATAATATTAAGGAAAAACCCCTTCCCTCAGGATTATATGTTATAGAAGAGAAAGCTGGGAAAGGGAACATTCCAAAAACAGGTGACAAAGTTAAGGTCCATTATACAGGTTACCTTACCAATGGAACCCGTTTTGACTCATCAATTGACAGAGGGCAGCCATTTGAGTTTGAAGTGGGTGCAGGACGTGTGATTAAGGGTTGGGATGAAGGAATCAGACACATGAAACCAGGAGGGAAAGCGAAATTGATTATTCCTGCCGAATTAGGTTATGGTGAACGAGGCTCAGGTGATAAAATTGGCCCTTATGCAACACTGGTTTTTGAAATTGAATTATTATCCATTTCAAACGTAACAGATGAATAGAATACACAACTTATTACTTTTTAGCTCTTTTATTATTACAATCGGACTGACATCCTGCACTTCTGTGAAAAAAAGCACCCGGGAGCAAAGCTTGAAACTACCATCTGGTCTGGTTATTAACTGGCAGACTTTTGGCAGCGGGAAGCGCGTAGCTAATGGTGATGCCGTATCAATTCATTATACCGGCAAACTTGAAAACGATACCGTCTTTGATTCTTCCATAAGCCGGGGACAACCTATTACCATTAAAGTTGGTGCAGGTCAGGTGATCAAAGGGTGGGAGGAAGCGTTGCCTAAGATGTTTGAAGGCGATAAAGCCCAATTAATTATCCCGCCAGATTTGGCTTATGGGAGTCAGGCAACCGGACCTATTCCAGCCAATGCTACATTAAAGTTTGACATTGAAATCGTTAATTGTGTTACCCCCCGGCAGCCAGATCCCTGGAAACTGACTGGTGCTGATACAATAATACTTCCGTCAGGCTTGAAGTATATTATGCTTAATAAAGGTAATGGTGCTTCGGTTGCCTATGGACGTAAAGTAAAAGTACATTATATCGGTTATCTTGAAGATGGAAAGGTTTTTGATTCATCTGTCGATCGCGGGAAACCCATTGTTTTTGAAGCAGGTGCTGGAAAAGTAATAAAGGGTTGGGATGAAGCCTTAATGAAGATGAAAAAGAACGACCGTGCACGTTTGATTATACCTCCCTCTCTTGGATATGGAGACCGGCAGATGGGGCCAATTCCGGCTAACTCAACATTAATATTTGATATCGAAGTTCTGGATATTATGGATTAGTGGTATGAAAATGAGAATGCTCTCAAATAATTAACAATTAGTTATAGTTCCAGATTGTCAATTAACTTAACTAGTTCTTGCGGCTTGAATGGTTTGGCTATAAAGTCATCCATTCCGGCAGCGAGACAACGAGTTCTATCCTTTTCGAGGGCATAAGCTGTTACGGCAATAATCTTATGATGTGGGCTTTTTAATTCCTGCTCAATCTCCCTAATTTTAAGGGTAGCCTGAATCCCATCCATCACAGGCATTTGTATGTCCATTAGAATTAGATCGTATTTGGAGTTCTTGAAACGCTCAATGGCAATTTTGCCATTCTCAGCGATATCAACTGAATGACCTTCTCTTACGAGAGTAGCCACAGCAAATTTTTGATTTAAAAGATTGTCTTCAACCAATAATATTTTCAATGGTCGTTTCTCCTTGGTAGTTGTCATCATCAGATTTAGAGATTTGTTTGCAGAATTTTGATTGATTCCAATTGGAAAAGTAAACCAGAAATGATTGCCCTGTCCCGGATTAACTTCAAAGCCAAAGTCGCCATTCATCAATTTGGTAAGTTGGTAGGAAATAGCCATGCTTATACCCCAAACTTCCAACTTTAGCAGCGACATATAGTCAGATGTATCAATGGCATGCCGTAAGTGTGAACTTTCTGATTCTGATAAGCCTACACTTGTATCATATATATCGAAAGATAACAGTGGATTTGATTTGCCAGATTTGCCAATATGGACTTTAATGGAAATAGTTCCAGTTTTTGTAGCCTGAATACAATTGCCTAAAAGATTTGTCAATACCTGATTTAAACGATGTCCGTCACAAACAATTGTTTCAGGAAGATTCTCAGGGATAAACACTAATTCAATCCCTTTTCCTTTTGTTCTTAACTGAAAACTTTTTACCACCTCTTCAACATTTTCTGAAATCTTGCAAGGACTGTTAATGATTTGAACGTCTCCTGATTCAATTTTTGTGAAATCAGTCAAATCATTGATCATTCCTAATAATTGCGTTGAATAGGTCTGAATGATATGTAAATAATCCGATTGTTCATTATTAAGGGAGGATTGTTTGAGGATGTCAATCATTCCCAGCACCCCATTCATGGGAATTTTGATGCTATGAGTAATTTTAGCGATGATGGCTGTTTTAGTCTGTGCATGCCTTTCGGTTAAATCACGTTGCATCATTAACCGTTGTTCCATTGTTCGACGGTATAAATCAAATTCTGCGACAACCTGCTCATATTGTTTAAGCAAATCATCAAACGATATAGTTTTTAAATCGATGTTATTCACTTTATTATCTCTTTATTAATAAGATATTTCTCTGCAATTTTCAAGAGTTGATTCTTTGAGATTGGTTTACTGATATAGTCATCAAAACCTGATTCGAGCAAGCGTTCCCGGTCGCCTGTCATAGCATAGGCGGTTTGAGCGATGAATGGGACATTTCTGTACTCTCGGTATGTCTGTTTTATTTCCTTCATGAGCATTGTACCATCCCATGGCATGGGAAGATTAATATCAAACAACATCATATTAAAAATGATGCCTTTGTTATATGCATTTCTAACGATCTGTAGAGTCTCTTCTCCATCAGCGGCAATCTCAATGCTAGCAGTGTTTTGAAGCATCTTTAAAAGCACCAGCCGATTCATCCTGTCATCTTCAACTATGAAGATAAATTTTTCGCCAGATCGAATCTCTGCCTTAGAGGTTATAACCATGGGGCTGTTATTATCCTGTTCTGAGGGATTAGTTGTTCCATTCAAACCAACATTTATTTCCTTCTGATTTAGAATTACAGTAACAACAGTACCAATGGCTTTTTCTGATTCAACAACAATCCGCCCTTTCATTAATTCTATAAGCCGTTTTGCTAAAGGGAGGCCTAACCCGGCACCCTGATAGGCCCGGCTATATCCAAGACTTTCTTGTCTGAATGCTTCAAAAAGATGGGGAAGGTATGATTGGTCAATTCCAATTCCTGTATCCTTAATTCTGATAAACACCTCTTTAGTTTCCGGGAAGACTCCAGTGCTTATATTGACAAAGCCTTTCTCAGTATACTTAAGTGCATTATCAATAATATCACTTAAAACTCTCATCAGATTTTTTTCATCTGCCAAAACCAGTGGTACCTGCGAAAGGATGAGATTCAATTTCAGCCCTTGTTCATTTGCTTTAAATTTGAATAATTCTGTTACTTGATTTACTATCGTTTCCAGATCACAGGAGGCCAGGGTCACCTCCATGTCATTTGCTTCAAGACGACTAATATCAATTAAGTTATTCAACAAGTGTAACAATCTTTCACCACTTTCAAGTATACCCGATGCGTAATCATAAAGTTCCTTATTCTCCAACAATGATAATTCTGTCTCCAGTAAGCTGGAGAATCCAATGATACCATTTAATGGAGTACGAATCTCATGACTCATATTAGCCAGAAAGGCATTTTTTAGAAAGTTAGCTTCTTCTGCCTTCTTTAATGTCTTTTTTAACTCAATATCTACCTTTTGTCGTTCTTCCATTTCCAATTTCAAAGAGGAGGTTCTCAAGCTTACCTCATGCTCCAGCTTTTGATTGAAATCGGTCAATACCTTATCCATTTCACCCAATTCTTCATTTTTCCGTAAAAGCGATAAGGCAATACTCCTCTTTTGTTTTAAAACTACAACCAGAATCACAGACAACACAAGAATAAATAATACCATAACAGCTGGCAATAACCAATCGGGCTTGTTGTCGGATTTCAATTTTACTCTCTCTTCGAAAATTGGAGAAGAAACCAAAAAAGATTGGTTTTGGTACACTTTCATCAGAGAGTCCAGCAAATCACTTTTACGCTTTAATAGACTTATAGCTAAAGCAAATTGATTATTTTTTATATAAAAATCGGATAACTTTGAATTCAAATCCACCTCCAAAAGACTTAAATTAAGTTTCTTACTGATCTTAACTGCTTCAGTATAATTGTAAATTGCGTTCTCAGTTTGCCCACAGGAAGCATACATATCGCCCAGGTAATTCATAGAATACGTCTGCTGATAATTATCTTTGATCTTTCGTGCCAATGCCAGGGATTCCGTGAAATAGTATATCGCCTTATCCTGATCACCAATATGAGCATAATATTTTCCAATACTAAAGTATGATTGCATTACTCCGGTCTCATCATTAATTAGTTGTCTAATATTAAGTCCTTTGATTAAGAAAAGCCACGCATTATCAGAATCGTCAGTTTCTGTATATATCTCACCAATATTTGTATAGGTATTGGCCAGTCCTCCCTGATCTTCATTTTTCAGTTTGAATTCAAGTGCAGAATGAAGATAGTTTAGGGCCAGTTTATAATCTTTAAGATGCTGTGCAGCTAGCCCAAGGTTATTGAGCAACCGGGATGTGTGGTAATCAAATTTATTTCGCTTGCTAATTTCAAGCGCATGGTTTAAAAAGGTTAGTGCTTCAGGATACCTTCCCCATTCTGTGTATATTGTACCAAAGGTTCCAAGTGTTCTAACCATGTTTAAGCTATCACCTAATTCGGTATAAATCTGAAGAGCTATTTTGTAATGAACCAGCGCCAGGATTAAATTGGTCTTCCTCAATTCTGCACGTCCAATGATGTGATGCAATAGTGCAAGGTGAAACGGGCAATTTTGCCTGGTTACGATTTCGATTAGGCTTTGAGCTTTAGTTATTATTGAGTCTGATTGTGAAAAGTTTAATGCCATGGCCTGTCTCATCATGGTATTATGGTCAGGTTTATCGCACTTCGAAAATGAATTCCATAATGAATCCTGGTTGGAAGCCATTACTCTTTCAGTACCCAGATTGATTATAAATAACAGTATATATAACGACAGGTTATATCTGACGGAAATTTTCATAAATTGGAATTCAAAAACTTTATGTACAAATATCGGAATAATTATTAATTTTTCAGACCAATGAATAAATCTTCCTTTGGATTAAGAGAGTATCGCTGAGCTATTCCTGCTAATCCTTCTTTAAATGGATTAAAGCGAACCACACTAAAACCGGCCTTCTCCAAACGCTTTGGATAATCATATCCATATATCCTGACATGATCAAACTGACCATATAATCTCTTGCGATCTTCCTGTGATGTAATATTTCTATCTTCCTCTGTTTCTGCTATATCATATGAAATTGGAACCTGAAGAATTGCTGTTCCGCCTGGACTCAAAACCCTGTACAGTTCTGCAAGTGCTTTTTCGTCATCAACAATGTGCTCCAATACATGATTACAAATAATCAAATCAAACTCGTTATCGGTATATTGAAGATTAGTAACATCTGCATAACCCACATCCCGACTGTAGTAATAATCTGTGTATCCTGATTCGTATTTATCGCCCATCAGATACTTAATGAACTTGTTATCCTTAAGCCATGCCCTTAAAGCCCCCTCCGGAGCCAGATGCAGGACTCTTACCTTTGATGAAAGCAACTGTGTCTTTTGGGTTAAATAGAGATATACCAACCGATCTCTCTCTTTGCTGAAGCATCTCGGACATTGGATGTTCTCTCTAATGCCTGCACCGATGATATGCTTTTGATAGATCACCGGATGGTTCTCTCCTCCGGCCAGCATCTTGCGGAAGGAATGACCACAAAAAGGACAATCATATTTATTACCCTTGAACCAAAGACCAAGAAAAATCTGATACCATCCGCGAAGTTTAACACCTAAAAAGAAGGGTACAAATTTCTTCAAAATGTTTTTGAGTTCTGAAAACATAAGTATTCTATTTTATTATTGGAATTTTCACAGTTGATATTTTTCCACCTGAATTAACCCTTAAAAGCACTACTCCGATACCCGAACGGGTGACAGGAATTAAAACTTCATGGACTCCTTCACTATAAATATAAGGTAAACTCACAGTTAATCTGCTTCCAGTGGCAGTATAAAGTTCGAAACTAATTAAGTTAGAATTCCTATTCTCAAATTTTACCCATATCTCTTTTTCTGAAATGTACTTAATTTGTAAAATTTTAAAATTTGATTCAATATTTTCCTTAATCAGCTGCCCCGGCTGGTACTCATAAGCTCCAATATCATAAAATTCATGAACAGGCCTCACATTACTGTCAAGATCGTAATTAATTCCATATAATGCTACATTAAATCCTGTATTGTAAGCCGTGCTGCCTGTCTGGATATGAAAATCGTCCTTTTGTTCATTAACGAACTTCAGATCGTTTGATACCAGAGTCTTAATATTGTTCAACTCATCTGTTGGCACATCAGCATCCATATGAATATAGGATGTCTCCGGATCTAAATGGTTTTGCAGATAATATTCGTAAGTCCCCGGGTTTAGGATAATATTATTAATGAACTGATTGTTGTCCGAGTTCACATTAGCAAACCTGATGCCATCACTTTTCGGGCTAATGATTGAATTGTTGATAAAGAAATAAGGTGTATTTCCCGGGTTTGTCAGGTTGTAGCTGACATAAATTCCTGCTATCGAATAGGACCCCTGTAAACCGGGTTTAAACTTCTGCCCTGGTCTGATTAATAAATTATTATAAACTTTAATATTGCCACGACTATGAATTTCGATGCCGTTTCCATAACCAGATGAAACAATATTGTTGAAGCAATTGCAAATGCTCCCTCTGCCTAACTGGATGCCGCTCATCTGGCCATAATACTCTGCATAACTATCATTGGTTATCTTGTTGTTATAAATTTCACAAGGGGAGATTGAAGAACTCACCTGTATGCCATCCCAACCTGTACTGTCGGTGATGTTATCATAAATACGTACATTTTCTAGAAGATGAGGCAAAACCATTGTATCTTTCCCATCACAGTTTATTGTATACCCATCATAGAATGTATGCCCGATATACATTGCTTCCGTTCCGGTTTTGCGAATCAGGTTGTGATGGATTGAAAGATTCTGAAGTAGAAAGGAGTCTCGGGTAGCAGCAAAAGAGCAGTCGGGATCCGTCTTTACCATGATGCCTACCTGTTTCACATTTTCTATATGAATTTTTTCTATCTCAAAATCACTTGAAAGCTTATCCACTGTGATACCGATACCGTTGATGTTTTCAATGCGCAGCCCCCTTTCATCGCTATTTCTTTTCTTACCTGAAAGTTTAATAAAATGGCAATTGTCAAATTTTAATCCGTAATAAGGAGCATCAGAGCTTATTGCAGCAGTATCACCTTCCAAAACGATCTCTACCGGAGATTCCTGACTACCTATAAGATCTATAAACTTTATCTGGTAATACACTGTGTCCTTCAGACATATTCTGAAATTATCCTGAGTCATCAACTGATGACCGTTTGAGTTATAGATGGTTGTCTTATTTTTATAGGCAGGGAGAATAGTATCACAATAATTTGTCTGTGAAAACAAAAAAAATGAATTTATAAGAGAAAGAATTAGTAAAATGACACTTCTCATAATTAGTTATTTAGAACGTTTAGCCCTTTCCCAGTTTACGCTTTGGCTCCCTTTCAGATATCGTCTTAGACCAAGAAAAACAGCGTAATTCATTATAAAAAAGTAAAAAGGGATAAATAAGAGTTTTACCCGAATTTTCTTAATTTCACACAAATACCCGGCCGCAACCAAAAGATAAAACATAACTTGTAACCCAAAAGCAACAGAATAGATGTTATCCCTTTCAGCATAACCATTATCAATAGCTAATACCAGTGAAGAAATGAAGACTATGAGCAATCCTAATGGAGCAAGCGTCCATCGCAAAACCCTGTGTGATATGTATTGAAACGAGAGCAACTTGTAACGAAAAAAATTAAGTAATGGTAACAGTCTGACAACAGACTGAATACCGCCTGCGGAAATTCTGACCTTCCTTTTCAATTCCTCCTTTACATCGTTGGATGGGTGTTCCATTGCATAGGCCTCCGGATCATACTTAATTCTGAAACCCTTCATGGCAATTCGCAGACTGATCATAAAATCGTCGAGAAGAGTATCAGGTTCAACATCCTCATACAATTCCCGTCTTATGGCGAAGAGCTCTCCTGCAGCGCCAACAACAGAATATAACTCAGCATCCCATTTTTTGAGCTTTGATTCATATTTCCAATAGATACCTTCTGAGGCTGAGGCAACCTCAGTACCCACTGCAACAACTCGCTTCTCCCCTGAAACGCATCCAACTTTTGGGTCTTTGAACATAGTAACTATTCGACTAATCGATTCCTTACCAAGCATCGTATTAGCATCGCAAAACACAACAATCGGCGAATTCACAAATTTCATTCCTCTGTTCATAGCACCAATTTTCCCCCCGCGAACTGCAACATGGTAAACTTCAACCCTATCATCACATAGTTCTTTAATTACATCAGGGGTTCCATCCGTGGAACCATCAGTTATCCAGACAATTTTTAGTTTTCCTTTTGGATAATCAAGCTTATAGGAATTTTCCAACTTAGCTTTAACATAATCCTTTTCATTATATGCAGCTATGAATAGTGTTACTTCAGGCTCAAAAGCATCACCATTTTCAACAACAGTTGCCGGTTGAATGAGACGTTTAATTAAAACCAGAATGTATAACAAAACACCATAACCTATGTAAGAATAGAAGATTATAAATGCAAAAAACCAGAATATGACTTTTAATATTACCATTGGATTGCTTTCTAAATTCTTACCAATACATCATGACCTGACTATATTCTCCCATTTATTTGAATCAAAACTATACTGTTTAATTACCCTCCCGGGATTGCCAACGACGACAGAGTAGGGGGGGACATCTTTTGTCACAACTGAACCTGCGGCTATTACACTATGCTTGCCTATAGTAACACCAGCGACAACAACACAATTTGCTCCAATCCAGACTTCATCTTCCACCGTAATTTCTTGTCTGGAAACTCCTTGTTTGTGAATAGGAATTGTAATATCCTGGTAACTATGATTCAAACCTGACAGAACTATGTTTTGCGCAAAAATAACATCATTACCGATTGTTACAGGACCAATTAACACATTGCTCATGCCAATTCTTGTCCTGTCACCAATCAATACATCTCCAACACCATTATTTATCGTACAAAAATCCTCAATTGTTGAATCTTCGCCCAAACAGAAATTGTTGAATGGCAACACATCAATTCGGGAATTCCGGCAAATTCTGGATCTCTTTCCCTTCTGGTGAAAAAAAGGATTCAGAAACAACTTAACCCATAACCGGGGGCGGGCTTGGTTTTTTGGAATCATGGCCAGCAGGACAAATCGCTTCAGTTTGGGGTTTGATTTAATATTTTGAATGATTTCCATAAATCACTTTTTAAACAGGTTAGGCTTTACCGCCTCGATTGCTTTAAAAATTTGAATAACATTATTCTCCCAGGTATGTTCCCGGGCAAAGTTTTCGCGGGCGATATGAACTTCCTTGTTGTCATTTTGAAGTGCCGATTCAATACAACTCACAAATTCTTCTTTAGAACCTGCCAGGTAAGAATGTTCCTCAAAAACGCTCATAGCCAATGTCCTGGTTGCAACTACAGGTTTTCCCATCGCCAAATATTCATCAATTTTTCTTGGGTAATTTCCAATTGTAACCTCGTTGAGAATTTGAGGATTAATAGCTACATCAAACTGATTTAAATACTCGGGAAGCTCATTTGTGCTTTTATTACCCAAAAAATATATGTTGCTTAGTTGATGAAGGTTGCTTGCTTCAAATTCCTCATCTTCAGGCCCCACCAGCACAATACTCCAGTCTGGCTTTTGTTCGGCAACGTGCTGCAATACTTTAATATCCAGACGTAAAGAAAACAATGCACCAATATAACCAATAATTGGTTTTGGAATATTGAGGATGTCGCCGGGGATTCTTGTAACCAATTTGTCATCAAACAAACTAACATCACATCCCTGACCAACGTAAAATGAGTTCGGGTTATGCTTCTTCGCCAGGTCTGCCAGATATGTAGAGTTCGCCACAACAAGATCTGCTTTTTTCATGTGTTTTGCCTCCATTCTGACTCCACGTCTTCTCCAATAACTGACACTAATCAAATTATCACGTGTATAATAAACATATACTGAAGGATTCAAAAGGTCCTTGAGGTAGTAACTTCTGAACATATCACTGTCATTGAAAATTATAATATTTTCAAAATTGAGTATTTGGCATGCCTGGGTGATTTGTTTAGCAAACTTCTTGTTGTTTAAAAAATTCAACCAGTCAAACAAAGGATTAAACCCTATCCAGTTAATTGATTCAAGAAGCGTTGCCGGATACAAATTCCAAAGGTTATTATCAATCTCAATAAGCTCAGATTTTCCACTTTTCCATATTTTAACTCTCTTAATCGTCGCCTCTGAATTTTTCTGTCGATACAGGGAGGCTCGATCCAGAGGAGGGTTGATGTATAGCACGCGGTTATGCTTCGCAAACTCAAGTGCAATATTTTTACAATTACTCCCGATTGTTATGTCCCAGGGCTGGATTCCAATTACAACAATATCTCGACCTTGTATCATAATCAATAATTACATTTTCAACTCATAAAGTTTATATCTCAGCTTTAATATCAATCTACTTGATAAGATTTGAATCCTCATCAATATAATCATTTTTGGAATGCAGGATAGAGATGAAATTTTTAAAAGCTTTTTTAATCCGACGAGTAAAGCTTTTTGAAAAAGAACCATCGAGGTTTAAGGTTGAATTACTGGTTAGAACCCTTGCTTTCCTGCTGAGGATAAACTTTGATTTTCCATACAACTTCAATGCTAATGCCAACGAACCATCTTCGCCTCTCTTGATATCAGTCCTGAATCCGATTTCTTTTCCAATTTCAGTGTTAAAACCGAAAGCCATTCCCCTTACACAGAGTTCGGGCCTTTTAATGGATTGAATAATGAGGAAGAAATCCCTAAACATTTCATAGAAGAATAATCCGAAGGCTGAGTGATTCTTATCATTCATAAAACTCCACAGGGAGAATGCATAAACCACATGTGGTTTACTCAGAGCATCAACCATTGTTTGAATATAGTAGGGTGGGTAGAGGGTGTCAGAATCAATGCAGATATGATACTTCCCTCGCGCATGATTCAGTCCGCATTGCCTGGCATGCCCGGGCCCCTTCTTCTTCTCCTCTATAGAAATAACGCCGGATAACTCCATGGCTTTCATGGTTTGATCCGTCGAATTATTATTTACAGCGATTATTTCAATCGGAACATTACAGATATTTTCGCTCAGCGACCATATACAACTCAGAATTCTTTTCTCTTCATTATGAGCAATTAGAATTACAGAAGCAATAGGTTTATCATTTTGCTTCACCATCACTTTATTTCGGATTTCTTGAATTAAATCCTCAGGAACTTCATTGATTGGTTTATCAAAAATTGTTAAATACTTTGAATGCCAGTTCATAAATTAATTTGTTTTATAGCATAATTGCTTTGTTTTTACTGGTCAACCAGCCTTTCAAATAGTTCTTTCCATTTCCCGGCTATAATTTCCAAATTGTAACGAGCTGAATTAACCCTTGCCGTTTCGCCCATCCTGTTGCGAAGAGTCGGGTTTTCGATAAGAGAACAAATCTTATCAGCTAATTCCTGAGTATTATCAGGCTGAACCAGATATCCATCCACCCCGTCAGTTACTATTTCTTTAGGTCCGCAATCACAGGCAAAAGAGATAATAGGTAATCCACATGCCATTGCCTCAGTAATTGCCATTCCAAAACCTTCAAATCGCGAACTCGAAACAAACATAGAACTTTCGAGATATTTCGCAGTAATATCGCTTACTGAATTTTCTAATTTACAGGTAGCTTCAATTTGAAGCTTTTTTACCTGTGCATCATAGGTTGTATGATCTCCGCCACCATATACTTTCAATATCCAATCAGGATGTTTCTCTGAAACAATCTTCCAACAATCAATTAACATATCAAATCCTTTCTCATAAGTATATCTTCCAACAGCAACTACTTGTTTGGTAGTACGCAAAGAGACCGTATCAGGGAATATCGTCAAAGGATCGGGGATTACCTCAATATTGTTCAATTCAGGCCAAAAGCCGGCTTCAACATGGGTTAAGACAACAAATTTTTTAAGTCTGCTGATTTTTTCAACAAATGACTTAGCCCAAAGTTTTTTTATGAAAGAAATGGCAATGTTTTTATTTTTAAAGGCGTTGGCATGGTATGAATAACGCGTAACATGAAATTCTCCGATTTTAAGACTTCCATCCTGAACTTTATTCAGAAAGTTTAGCTCCCTGCGTAAAGTGGAGATAGTGATATCCGGGCGATTATCATAAAGATATCGGGAAAATCTTTGTTTAAATAGCTGATATTTGAAAGGATATAGAAGAAGTTTTTTTAGTTTGGATTGATTAGAAGGAAAATCGAACTTCACATCTATATCTGTATGTTTTACCTTTTCTGACAATGGAAAGAAAGGCTTTTGGCCATTCTGTTCCGAAGTAATTATTGTCACATCATATCCAAAATGATCAGCAAAATAATTTGCTTTGAAGGTAATAATGCGTTCAAGTCCTCCGGGAATATGCAACGATGGAAGGTAATAGATTATCTTCATCCTTTTTATATGATTTTTGCAATAATTTGGCTTTTATAGACATGGTCATTGCTTTCGCCTACATTGCCTCCGCCGGCTGCTTCATTAGTATATTTTGAAGGAATTTTTACCTTTTTTAATGCCTTCATTCTAAACCATTCATATTCTATATCTACGTGCCCGACATCTATGGCTTGAAATCCAGCCTGAAATAAATCATAGGATATTACAGTAGCAGTGGGACCCAGGGCGCAAAGGAACAAAGTGTTTTCGTCACCGGCTTTTTTTGCTGTTTCCAGTAATTCATCATATCTATCAAAGGCATGCATGGCAGGACCCAGAATTCTCCGAATGGATCGTGCATTATCAAACAAGTCATTTCCAACACCTAACCTGCTTTTTTCGCCTTCGATAAACACAATATCTCTATCTGTCCATATCTGTTTTAGCATTGGAAACCATCTCGAAGCCTGCTGTTTATCCTTATAGTCCATATAGGGCCGGGTCATAAATGTATTGTAGTAGGTCTTCCCCTTGACAAGATACTTGTTCCACAAAGCCCCATACAGGTAAAAATGCGTTCTCCAAAATCGTCTGCCTTTTCGATTATAGGGTGCTAAAGAATCAAATACATCTGAGATACAGACCAGATGTCTTTCATTTTCGCTTTGAATTACTTCCTTCAATCTTTGGGCAAGAAGAGCTGAACTGTGTTGAAAACGAATTGAGTTTTCCCCAATTAAAAGTACTTCTCCGTCACCAAATCTACTTACAGAGCATTTCTTCTCAATGATTCTTTTAATCGTATCATCGATGGTGGCAACTATCGGATGTTCGATTTTCTTAGGATTGATTAGAAATAGGAAGTTGTATAGCTCAACAGTAAAGCCATATTTAAGCTTTTGGTGAATGATCGAATAGTACTTATTCATTGTTTATATATTAGAAAAATGATTAATTATTAGTTTTTAGTTATGAATGTCTATTTGGGTGAATAGAAGTATAATTTGCAACCTTTTACTATTTATTTGAATTAGTTCTGCTAAGTCAGTTGAGATTTTTGAGCACTATTATCGTCGTTTTATATTCAAGGCAAGCATTAAACCTTCCTTACACCACAATATTCTAACAAAGATAACATAGTTTGATCCATTTTATAAGCTAAAACCATGAATACACTACACTTTTTGTCAAAGTGAAAGTAAGGTATTAAGTCTACTGATGTTGAAATTCAAACGTTTAATAATGAACAACTCAGAAGTATTCATCTCTCTTATGTCATTCAATGCTTATTCATTTTAAATTTTCAACCCGAAGGTAATCGAAAACCGTTGTTTCTCCATTGCTATGCATGTGGTGACATCCAATCAGTTTGGGAAAGAAATCAGGAGATATCTGGCAAATTTCCTGTTCCATATAACTATTTGGAGACAGATCAATAATTTTAGCCATTGTTAAAGCAGCTCCATAGGTGTTAAAACCGAATTTCTGCCTGCATCTCACATAGCTCCCATCTTCATCCCGAAGCAGTCCGCCATTTCTTGAAGTGTTAAGGTCGAAAATCAACGGGTCTTTTTCATGTTCTACCCATATCCCATTTATTGGGTCATGACTATAATAGGCGATGAGCTTTTCGTCCTCGGTATTAGTTAAGATAAACCATAATCCATTATGATTTAGAATCATAGGATCAACAAAATGCCCTCCACTCAGAATTTCTTTTTGATATTCCCATTTTAAAGGAAATTCGATGCATTTGTATAATCGAATTGATTTTGCTCCACTTGTTTCCGGGATCATGTATAGATCTTGTTTGTATTCAAAAACAAAAGGATAGGACATGTGAAATGGCTCCTCAATGATTGGACCCAGAATCCGATATTCTTTCTCATTTAGAATTTCTATAGCAGCAATACAGCCATTGTTTTGCCGGAATGAGAAATCTTCAACGAAACAAACTGTTCTCCCATTTCTTTTCGCGACAAACGGATCAGCAAAAAAATGATCGGGAGGATTCTTTATGCGAATACCCTCGTTTAAAGTTGAATTTCTCCAAGATTTACTACAAAAGGCGACGCTCCACCTGGTTTCCTTTTTTAATACATTTCTTTCTATTGCATTGTATATCAATAAAAAAGATGTTTTTAAAAAATAATTAAACGTGTGATAGATCGAAGGTATCCTTAGTAATTTCCCTCCGAAAGGCAAGCTTTCTTCCGGTAATGGCAGGTGGCCATTTTTTGCAAAATTCAGAATCAGCTCTGCCATATAAAAATAACTTCGGCTATACAGCTTTATTAAACTCTTTGTATATGTTGATGTTATTGCGATATCACCCCTGAAAAGAATCTGGCTGTAATCATTCTTTTTAGTTTGCCTCAGGATAACAAACCCTGCTGAAGGATACCTGAAATATACTTCCCAAAAGACTGGCAGCCCTCCACGATTCCAACGGATGTCGGTGTGTTGAATTGAAACAATTCCCTCTTTGGCACAGTTGAAAATTTCGCCTTCAAAATTCTCGGAACCATTGCCTATAATCAGGACATCCAATTCAAGCTTCTTAATAGTATCTATCTCCTCATCAGAATATCTGACCACCTGACCAGAAGCAGAGTGAATCGGTACTAAATAAGTTACCTCATTTTTAATTAAAGATTGTATACTTTGCTTCTCACGTAGTCCCTTGATGCTTTTGTCAAAAAAACTCAATATCGCGTACTCAATGTTTATAATTAGCTTGAAAACCAGAGTATCGAAAAAACGAGTCTTATTATGCTCATTGACAGTTGTTTCCTGAACGCGTGAAAGGGAACCCTTATGAATCGCATCCTCCTGATTTATCAAAAAGAAGATTTTGACATTATCACTGGCTGATAATATTTCAAGCGCTTTATAAAGGTATTTATTACAAAATGAGGATTGGAGTATTATCCCTATTTTTTTCATATTTCTAAATAGTTTTAACCATGTACTGGTATTGTTTCATTTTTACTAGGTATATATGCTATAAACTGATATTCTTGATTGTTATATCACAATCTCAAAGCAGATTCCTTGTTGATAATTTGCACTTCCCACCAAACAGCTAAAACAAGTAAGTTAAACAACTGGAATGCCTTAACCTGACGCTGCCAAAACCAGATATTCTCATTATCAACGAATCGTTTGTAATCCATAAAGAGCTTATCAACTTCTAACTTATTGATGAAACCTTCTGTTATACCGGAATTATTTATAAGGGAGTGGATAGCATTAAGTTGTTCGATATCTTTAAAGAAAAGTGGGAGGGGAGCAAACCCACCTTGCTTCTTCCTTGATGTGATTTCTACAGGAAGTTTAGTTTTTAAGTATTTTTTATGTAAGAATTTGGCAACTCCCTTGCCTTTTACAATCTCTTCTGGTGTACCATGACATTTGTAAGATCTGGGTAAGGTTTTCAGAAAATTAAAGATATCAAGGTCGGCATACGGGAATGCAATATTCTGATTCCATAGCGAAGCCATTTGACTGGCTTTAAAAAGAATTATCTGATTAATAATCTGCTGTATATCCATATCATAACTCCGTAGCGAAAACAATTCATCAAAAGTATTGAATTTGCTATGTGCGACAGCAAACAAAGGCATTGAAAGATATTGATGATGGTTCCTGTTAATCAAAGCTTTCATCCCGTGATATGAAAAACCAAAAGAATCCGGCTTCAAAATATTCCTGATCTTTTCCAGATGGAAATGGATTCTGAACAGCTTATCCGAATGGATAGTCCGTGTCAGCCGTTGCGCCAGGCCGACAGGTATATCCAGATGATAATGGTCAATGAAATACTTCATGGCCAGTTCTTTTATGGCGGTGCCAAAGAACTGGTCATTGGCATCACCGCCAAGTATGACCGGAAGATTGTACTTCGATGCCATTCGCATAGCGCAATAATTCACCATTAATCCCCCTTCCTGAAAAGGATCACCCATTTTCTGAACCAAATTGGGTAATTCTGAAAGCTCATCACCTTTAATAATGTAAGATTCAAATGAAGCATTGTATCGATTGGCAAGTAACTCGGCTAAAGGCACCTCTGTCCATGGATTATCCTGAAATCCAACAGAAAAACCATTAATTTCACCATTAAAAATTTCACGGAGTTTATATATATTTCCTCCGGAATCGAAGCCGCCACTGAGGAGAATTCCCACTTTACCCGCATCCCCTATGCGCCTCTTAATTGATTGTGTATGCAGTCTCTTGTATTCTTCAACAGCTTCCTCAATAGTTCCGCGAAAGGGCTCTACAACAAAATCTTCATGGGGGAAAAGGTTTCTTTCTTCTAACTGTTTACCATTATAGTGTAAACAATAACCGGCCGGTAATTTCTTTACTCCTTTCAACCCGGTATCTGGGGCAGGTATATAACCATACTGGAGGAAAGTTACAAGCGACTTATAATCAGGTTCTGGTTTGAAAGTAGTTAGCATGTTCAGATCTGTCTGAGCGGTACAAAACTCCTTAGCTGTATAATAAAGTTGAGGTCCGGTACCATGCCGATCCCTGATAATATGAATGTGGTTCTCATATCTAATGAGGCAAAGAAAAGACCCATCAACCTTTTTAAGCCCTTTTCTTTCGTCATAAATAAAAACTTTAAGCAATAGTTCACCCTCGCTGAAGGCAGTTATCTGATATTGTGTTTTAAGCTCTTCAGCATTAAACAACCTGCCATAGAATAGAATAGAATAATCATCCAGTTCAGAATACATCCATTTCCCTGAATGTGCTACACTAACCCGCAAGGTAAGGCCTGATAAATCCTTTAGTATATGTTCTACCTTGCCCTGAGCATCAAAAAAACCAATTAAACGTTCATTTTGTCCCATTGTAGCTTGATTTTGATAGTTATAAATATGGATTTTCAAATATTTCTTCCTTATTAATCATCTTAATATGCCATGCCAAAGCATCAAGGTACACCTTTACCAGTTTTAGCTTACCAGCTAAAGCTAGTCTTATTAGTTGATTTGGCGCAGCTACAGTTAAGATATAAATAAGTGATAAAAACAGGGTTAGACCGGAACGGTTTCTTCGCAGATACAATATCCGGTTCCTGCTCATATAGAAAAGTTTAAGTTTGCTATCCTTTCCGGTGCTTATTGATTCTTTATGATAAACCAACGATTTACCGGTAAACCAAATCTGATAACCGGCCTTCCTGATACGCTCGCACCAGTCAGCCTCTTCGTAATATAAAAAGAATGCATATGACATCATTCCAACCTTCTTCACAACTTCGGCTCTGACAAGCATAGCTGCGCCATGCGCGTATGACGTCTCTTGCGAGTAATTATATTGTCCTTTATCTATTTCCCCAAAACCAATTTTTCTATTCCGTGAAGTGATCTTCGAAATGTTGGTAAATCCTGCATACTGTATTGTATCAGGATGATGATAAAACAAGATTTTGGGACTGACAACACCTATGCTGTCAGTTTTTTCCATGAGTTCAATAAGCGGGGCGAGAAACCCTGATGTCACTACAGTGTCATTATTGAGCAAAAGGATATACTTTCCTCGTGCCCGCATAATTCCCAGGTTATTGCCAGCGGCAAAACCATAATTAATCGGACTGTTTATCAAAAGAATATTTGGAAACCGCTTTTTGATGATCTGACAAGATTCCTCTTCGGAATTATTATCAACAACAATAATCTCAATATTTGAATACAATATGTGTCCTAAAGAGTCAACGAGTTCACAAGTAGCCTCTGCCTGATTAAAATTCACGGTAACGATACTGACCAAAGGGTTCTTATCAGGAGGCATAGTTTTGTACGTATTATTTCAGATAGGTTTCCAGCTCGATATCATCAATGTGAGAAAAAGCAGGACTGACCCTTACCGCATCGTGGTTTAAATGGTGAAGATGCCATACCACTGCTTTATGATAAGCATTAAATAAATCGGGTCTCCCTTTGATGAGTGGCAGAAATGTGTTCTTTGGGAAAGAAATCAGTAACAGGTAAGCAATACTTATAAAAACAAGCGGACGGTCTACATGCCTGCGCAAAAAGAGTAACCTGGCCCGGTTCATATAATAGGCTTTTAATGGACTCATCTTTCCGGTCGAAACCGATTCTTTGTGATATACAAGAGAATTGTGTACATAAAAAATCTTATAACCATTCTTTCTAAACCTTTCACACCAATCCATCTCTTCATAATACAGGAAAAAGATATCAGCCATCAAACCAACCTTTTTGATAGCTTCCATTGAAATCAACATGGCAGCTCCATGCGCAAAATGAGTCTCGCTGTCTTTTTCAAATTGACCGTTATCAGGTTTGTAGAAGCCATGGCCTATAGTCCGCGCCGATATTTTATTAAATTTTGGAACACCAGTGTATTGAAGCAATTCGGGTGTATAATAAAATTTTATCTTGGGACTGACTACAGCAATCAACTTATCTGCTTCCATTTTGTCAACCAGTGGCTCAAGAAAACCTTCAGGAACTTCTGTATCATTATTTAGTAACAGAATGTATTTGCCTTTAGCCATCCTGATCCCAATATTATTTGCCCCGGCAAATCCGAGATTCTCTTTCAACTGAATAAACTTCACCCAGGGATGGCTTTTCGTGATCATAGAAGGATCATCTCTGGGTGAGTTATTATCGATAATAATTACTTCAATCGAAGGATAACTTACCCGCTGAAGTGTCTCCAGCATCTTACAGGTTACCTCTGGATGGTCGTAATTAATACTGATGATACTAACTAATGGGTAATCAATACCAGATGTCTGTCTTTCCATATCAAACAAATTTCTACTAAGATATAAAGAATATACGTTCTTTTACAAATCTCATAGAAAACCCAGACATCTTCATGACTATTCCGGTCTTCACCTTTTAATAAAAAGGGTGTCTGATAGCGGATCCCATTAGTCTAATCGTTACACGTGCCGTGAGGTCGGGTTGCCTGGTTAGTCACATCGAAACAGTTCCGGTTGCAAGCCCATGTTACATTTCAAACCTTGAAGGATAAGATTGCTGCCGGTAACGGGCAATTAAAACCCACGGCCATTATACTTAATCCTGATAATTTCTTTTGCTGGATAGTTCTAACATCTCTTGGTCGCTCTTTACCGGCTGCACCCAGATAAGAGTTCCAGATCATGAGTAGCCCCATTGTGGAAAGTCTTGCCATGTTTGGCCCGACAATCCACTGCCGGATGATGGAGTTATTTCCATTCCGCTGACTGCACTGGGGTACGATCATATATGCTCAATATCGATGGCCGGAATGAACCTAAATACCCCCAAAATCCCACATTATTCTAATACAAAGACGTGAATGGCTAAATAGCTTACAAACAGTACTAGAACATAGTCTCCGTTCGAAGTAGCTTCGAAGCGGCTTCGTAGCTACTTCGTTTTTTTACGAAGCGACAATGAAGCAACATAGAAGAAGCCTCGCATGAAGTATAACTTAGGTAAAACTTATGGAATAGAAGAATGGAACAGCTTTTCAACATGAAAAGGAAAACCGGAAGGAGGGGGATGCTTGCTTATAACCAGACAGACTGACTGAATAAGATAAATGTTAATGATAACTTTCTGGATAAGCGTCGGAAAACAGCAGCATGAAAAAGTGCATCATTGGCCTTTTATTAGCCAATGATTTTCACATGAAAACTAGCTGGTTATCAAATAGGATAATGTCGCTCAGAGGAACTTAATCTCCTTTTATTGCCATCATTAATCTTGAGTAAAATCAGGACTTTAAGCCTCAACTTGAGGTTGGTTCCGCATAATATTCAGTTGTAAGCTAATAATTAGTATTACAATAATATAACCACAAAAACAGATAGATTGAATATAGTTGGATATTATACGAAAAATTTCAGTATGTTAAGCTAAAATGATTTGAAAATGTGCTACCTAAGTGCATTCGATTGTAATATTTTGATTTGAATCGCTTTTTTCGCTTGTCGATTCTAATTTTATTATCAACTACGGCGCAGTTCATAATCAGGCCAAACGATGAGTAGAAAACCTGATTGGTGGGCATTTGCCAAATAACAGCATTACCATAACTTGCTACCATAACACCCATGATACCGGCACATAGCCCGCTTGCGATTCCTTCCAGTTCTTTATCCCTTACCTTAAACATTATCAGATATGAACTTTTTCCAACAATAAAAAATAATATAAACAAATGCAGAGCGAGTCCAACCACCCCAAGCTCAACCCAAATCAGCACATACCAACTATCTGTTGCAATCGAACTCAAGTATGAATTGGGGGTAAATTGCTGGGCTTTTATACCGCCATGTCCCAGCCCCCCCCCGATGGGTCGGGATGCCATATATACTTTTAAAATACGCTGATTTGCCAATCTGATCTGAAGAGAGGGATCGTCTGGATTGAATGCGCTTCTCATTCTGGCGATCTGATAGTTACCTTGTCCGATAGAGGTGTACTTAAAGAAGACAAAGGCTGATAGCCCCATGATAGCCCCGAGTACCATGATAAGAATATTCTTACGGTGAAATACATATAGAGCCATCCCGGCAAATGGAACCGCGATTGCACCACGGGTTCCAGACAAGAACATGCCATAAAATCCACCTAATGATACTATCAAAAAGAATAGTTTTTCATACTTGTTTTTCAAAGTGAGGGCAACAGTTAAAAAAACCACACCAGCATAAGCCTGATTTGCTCCAAATTGACCAGCATCAGTAAAAAAGGAGAATACTCTGAGTTTTCCAAAGAGCAGGTGAGTATCCCAGGCTCCGGCCTCAAGCCAGGCTCTTTCGGCATAATCGATACCAACATATAGTTGAATGCATCCCTTTATGGTTCCTAATAAAGAGAAAAAAGCCCAGACATAAAGAAACTTCCGTATATTTTCTCGGGAGTTAAGGAATAATAATCCGAAAATCGGGAAGATGACAGTATATATGGCCATAGGCCGAATTGACGACATCCATGCAGCTATGCTTCTGGCCTCAGGGTTGCCGATTTGAGCCATACAATAAAAAAGCCATATCCCTGACAGATAAACAACATCGTTTTTCAGAGGGCTTAAATCCGGAGTCTTCGGAAAACTGTGAATGAATATGGCAACCACGACTAAACCAATCGAACCATCCATAAGTGTTCCGATTGGAAATGGCATCTCGATATATCTGGAGAATCCCAGTAATACAAAACTCAATCCTATAGTAAACAGAAAACCAAAAAATGGCTTCTCAACAACTACAAAAATGAAAACAATTGCAATCGGGATTGTAATTAAACCTGCGGCAACGAAAAGGCCATACTTGCCAATAATAATAGCTAAAAGAACTGAGCTGATTAAAATCGTCAGGATAAAACCTGGTCGGGACAGGCTTTGGATAGCAAAAGACCTGTTTACTCGCTGCATCATTGCTTTTTATCAAACGGAGAATCTTTCTTAAGCAAGCTCATGATCTGATATTGCAATAGTTTTGCTCCTGTTGGTATTATGCTATATAATTTCAGGTCTAAGTCTTTTTTCAAATAGTAAAATCCAAGAACGGATCCGACTATTGTAAACAGGATACTTGCAATTGCAACTCCGACTAAACTCTCGAAAAGCCAGAGAGCAATAATATCTCCTAAAACATTTGTTACCACCATTACAAATACTTTTATGGAGTTTAGATTCGGCTTGTCAATTGCATCAAGTGCCACCCCTGTGAATTTGTCAAACGGTAATAAAATGCCATAAAGCGTCATTATCTGAAATACTAATACAGGGCTACCAGAAGACAGTAGATACTCCTTACCAGCTAAAATCCGAATTAAGAACTCCGGAAATACTACTGCAAATATTATTGCAGGAATAAAAGCCAGCGTTAAAAAACCAATTCGTGAATTAAATATATATCGTATGTTAAGAAAATCGCCTTCCTCATGCGATTTGGACATAGCAGGATACGCAGTAGCAGAAACGCTCCTGAGAGGAATTTGTAGTATCTCCATTAACTTCAGTGGAATTGAATAAACGGCAACTGCAGCCGGACCCAAAGGGCTTAATGTAATTAACCAGCTATCGGCACTCCTAAGTAAATTACTCCCCATAAGTGTAATAGACGCGTACTTTCCGAATTTAAGGATTTTTTCTCGTGCCTCTTTAGTTGCATACCTGACAAAGCGTAATCCATCCCATTTCAGAGCCATGCAAGCAAATGAATTCAATGTCAACAGTACCACTTCAGCAAACGCAATGACATTTATAGAAACACTATACTGACCAAAATATAAAACGGCTAATAATAGAAAAAATAGTGTTCCTTGGGATAAGTTAAGAATTAAAATATCACCAAACCGCATTTCTGATTGGAGTAGTGTTGACGTATTCCTTGCAGGAAACCCGAGTAAAGCTATTAGTGGATACCAAACAAAAAACAAATCGAAACCTGAATGACTTATTGCGTCTTTAAATATAAGCCCCAAAATGAAAACCAGTAAGGCCGGTAATAAGGTTAAAAGGAAGCCAATTCTATAGTTTGCTCCAATCAATGATTTTCTTGCATCTGCAGTGGCGCCACTGAGATACTTTATTGTAGCATGTTCAGTCACTCCAAATCTGATCATTTCTATGAATGCTGCTGTGGCCAAAAGTATTTGCCATCTGCCGAAATCCTCAAGGGTCAGAATTCTGGCAAGAATCATAAAATTAGCCAAGCCGTAGAAGGCAGAAGTTAAACTACCTATTAATGATAATGCTTCCTTAGTCCTGAAGATTTTGATAATGGCATTAATCATTTATCCTACAGTTTGCGTTTCTCATGAAATTTTAAAAGAACCACTCTTTTAACCATTCTGCGAAGCCATGTCCGATGTTTAGGCAAATCGCCAAGTTGTTCTTCAACTATGTCCATTTCTGTTCCATTCAATATTGCCAATGGTCTTGGAATCTCACCGTGTAGCAAAGTGCTGATTGACTGCGAATCTGACTTTCTCCAATTTCTATTTGCCCGAAAAACCATTAACAATAAATCACAGTTCTGTAGTAATTTAGTTGGATAAGGGTTGAGTACGATACCAGGTATTTCAAGTAAGATGTAATTAAAATCTGATAATCCCTGACTTTGACCCAGTAAAGCCAGTTCAGTTATATTGGTGGAATTGTAATATTTATTATCAACATTATAGAAAACATTATGCTCGCATTTTTCAATTTCTTCACTCCATTTCTGTCCAAAGAAAAAGCTGTTAAACTTGTGTGAAAATTTGCTGTACAATGAAGATGGATGGCTGATGTTTTCTTCTTTCTGATTTTTTTCAGGCTGAATGAATAAGACATTAAGGCCTAATTTTCTCATCTGACGACACACTCTGAGACCCATATAGCTTTTACCCTCACCATCCATTGAACTTATCAAAGCAATGATTTTGGGTCTGGAGGTACTTGTCTTTATCGAATACACCTCAATCGATTGAACAATTAGATCCACCAACTTTGTTGTGATAAATTTCATATCGTAAGAGTAGTCGCCCTGAACTGTTGATGGATAAACGCCGATGACCTTTAAATTTGACAATTCTTCCAATCGCTCTGGTGTTCGTATTGTAGAATTCAAAAACTCAAGCGCAACGATAATGAAAATCATTAAAAAGAATCCAGCCACTGCCGAAGCAGCTATTAAGATACCCGATTTACCAGGTTTTGGTTTTAACGGGTAGTTTGGTGGATCGATTGTCTTAATATCTGCTGAAAGTTCAACATTCTGTTGAGCGAGCTTGCTCTGATTTAAAGAGTTAAGCAATGAAAGATACTCTTGTTCAGCGACATTAATTTCCCTTTCAAGTCTTTTTTGAGTAGCTCCTAAAGGAGCAAAGGTTCTATAATACTCGAAAAATTCACGTACTCTGTCCGAAAGAATCTTTAGGCTTGCCCGGCTTTGTTCATAAATTATAGTGTTTTCAAGCCACGCATTCATAATGTTGACTAGCGGAACCCCATCGATCGCCGTGTTATTACCATACAATGACTTTACCTTTTCGGTAAGTTCCTTTTTTATCCGATCGGCCTCAACCTTTAACGCTGTTAACTTTTGTTGGTTTTTGACTTCTGGGTCTTTAAAGGATTCGGTAAGAGATATCTGCGTTGTAATTTCTGAAAGCTTATTTCTCAAATGTAGAATTGAACTGGTTTGAAGCTGAATAGCTTGCCGAAGACCCATCTTTTCCTCAAGTTTTCTCAGTACAGCCGAAGAAGCTGCATAACGAATATGCTCATTCTGATAATCGACATCCAGATTTTCTTTTTGGATGGCAACAACTCTACTCTGTTCGTAGTAATTTATAATACTGTTTTGTTCATTAAATTTTAATAGTCTTTCCTCTGCATTCTGAAGTCTTTTTGAAGTTCGATTTACTTCATTCATGAAGTATTTGACGACCGCATCAGATTCATTTGCTTTGATATCTTTATACTTTCTAATAACCACTTCAGCCATTATCAACAAGGTTTGCTGGCATATTCCAGGGTCGGAACCTGATACTCTCATTCTCACCATATCACTACTCTCGATTCGATGAGCAGAAACTTCAGACATAGCTGTAATGCTATAAAACGGATTCTTTGAGTATAGTAGTTTAGAAAGAAAATTCGTATCGTCACTTGAAGCATAAAGAATCAATCTTTGAACAAACTTCTCATGCTCGGATATGTTGGAGGAAACTAAATTCTCCTTTGGTTCTGATTGTTTTATATAGTCAGCGTTGTCGGAATTTTCATCAAGTCGTATAATAATTGGTTGCCCACTTTGTAAATCAATAGTTTCAAGTCCGTTTAAGGAAAGCAAATCGCTTACCGGCACATTAAATTTAACCGCTATTGCTTTTAAGTCTTCACCCGATTGGGGTAAGTATAAAACCTTTCCATCAAGCACAAAACTATCATCTTCAAGAAAGGCTGTATCTGTTTCATTGTCAGTTCTGTCTAAGACTTTTTTTTCTTGAGGATTAATTTCATTATGTGAATACCTCATTGACTTAATATATTGAGGTACAAACTCATTGACCCAATCATAGTTTTCCTGAAAAATCTTTGTAGGGTCGGGTGATGACAAGGATAAATGCTGCGCGAGTAGTCGCATACCAGTTTCAGTAGCAACTTCCCTCGATTTAATTAAATTAAGTAAATTATCAAATGCGTTATTTAGTCCGTATATGTTAATCCCTTTTGAACTTTGATCTAATTGTCCACCAGAGACTAATCCCGTAAACAACGTCATTTCAGACTCATAAGAAAGAACCTCTTTTTTTGTCAATTGTTTTACGATCAATGCAAATAGGATAGGTACTATCACTATAAGAAGGATGTTTTTTTTGAGTATTCGTAAAATTCTTAACAAGTTCATTGATTGTTCTTTTAATCAATTTTATTCATTAGATTAAACTTCAAACCACAAGTCAGTTCCAGCAAAATATAGGCATTCATTAATTCAATTGCAGCCGTCTCATACGCAATCTGAGCATCAGAATGCCATTCCATGATACGTGATAATTCCTCAAGTGCAATTTCATTATTAAGAAACTTCTGCTCAATCATGACCATTCTCATTTGGGAAGTAAGCATGTTATCGCTTGCAATTTTGAGGAGCTTCTGTTTGAGAATTAAATCATTGTATTGAAAAGTAACCTCCTTCTTTATTTCAAATACTTTCTCTTCCAAAGAATTAATCGACTCTTCGATTTCTTTTCGGGCAATGTTAAGCTCGTTTCTCCTGTTGGCTATATCAAAAATGGACAAGCGTACAGACAGGCCAACATTATATACAAAATTATCTTGTGTAGATGATTCAATTACAGAAACAATATCACTCAGCGTACTGAAAGAATTCCTTCCATAATTCATCGAACCACTAACTGACATTGAATTAAGTATCTTTCGCTGAGCTGATTTAAACTCATATTGCATTTTAGTCACCATGTTATTTCGATTCTTCAGGTAAGGTGAGTTAGCAATAGCAGAGTCTATGAGTGTTTCCAGAGGAGGAATCCTCTTGGTAATATCATCAATGATCGGGTTAAAAACAAACGTGCTATCATCCACCTCCTGAGAATGCAAGATAGCCTGTTTAAAGAACAGGCTACAAAAGACGATGGCAATATAAATTGTTTTTCGTGCTATCATGATATAAAATTATACATTCTCTTTCTGGAAAACAGCAGGTATAGTCCTTAAAATTAAAAGAATATCGCCCCAGAAAGAATTATTATCAGCATAGTTGTTATCCAGTAACTTTCTTTCCTCTTCTGACATGGTACCTTTTCTTCCACGTTTTTCTACCTGCCATAATCCGGTAATACCGGCGGGAGCCCCAAAACGTCGGCTGAACTGGTCTGTGGTAAGCATATTGGCTTCATATAAGGGAAGAGGTCTGTTGCCAACGATAGACATATCACCTTTTATCACATTTATAAGTTGAGGCAATTCATCTATACTGGTATTTCTTAATATCCTGCCAATCCTGGTTATTCTGGGGTCATCTTTAATTTTTATAAATGCAGCCTGTCCACGACTTTTCTTTTGCTCCAGATACCAATATTCACATATCTTCTCATTACCGTAATTCAGAAGCTGGGAACAATGCATACCTTCCTGCATTTTTGAACATCGTGGGCATGGGCTAACTGTAACCGGAACATCTTCCTGTTCAGCGGCATACTGATTCAAATGAGCAAGGTCTTTTAGTCGTTTATCAGCGTCAAGATACATTGTGCGAAGTTTAAAGAAGCTGAATGTTTGATAACGGCCAAATCGTTTACTAATATAATAAACCTTTCCTTTAAAACCTGATTCGACCCAAATAGCTAGAACAGATAAAAAAAGGATGGGGGAGAGGGCAAGCAATCCGAAAGAAGCCACAACTACATCGAAGAGCCTCTTTTTAATATCCATTTTGTAATCATCTGGCGTAGCTTCGGTTACCGTAGTGCTTGTGGCTGACAGAAAGCTTTTAACAAAACGTGTTCGATATTCCAGGTTGTGGAGACTAAGAGGAGTAACAAAGTAGTCATTTATCCCTGCCTTAAATGCTTCAACGATTTTTGTTGCTTGAAAATCATGAGATAATATGAAAAAAGGCAATTTCGTGTTTCCCTTATTCCGAATAAATCTGAAGAGATCAATTCCATTATCGCCTGGCAGCCACTCCTCACAAAGAATAGAGTCGATATCTTTATTCTCATCTAAAAATTTAATGGCCTGAAGACTATTTTCTACATTTAATAAGCTGAAAACATCATTATTTGCTTCCATTTGCTCTATAATGAGGGCATCGGCTCCAACGTATAAAACTTTTAAAGGAAGAATCGGTGTTTCCATATTAAGCATAATTTATGAGCATTACCACTCAAGCGCAAAATGTATCGGGAAAATATTTTTCTTGATTAATTCTTCAAGCTCTTGAAAATTAAATGGTTTAACGAGAAAATCCTGAGCCCCAAGTCTAAAACATTTTACCCTGCTCTCACTATTTTCTTCACCAGAAAGCATCAATATCGGAGTATGTTTCTGAAAACCACTGGCTCTGACTTTTGCAATGAAAGCATAGCCATCAAGAACGGGCATTTGGATATCGCAAATAATCAGATGTGGTACATTTGTCTCGAGCCAGAGTAATCCCTCTTCTCCGTTGGCTTTCGTAGCAACCTCATATTCTTTTTTCAGGAAGTTCTCCAATAGCAATCTAATGCTCTGTTCATCATCAATCACCAGAATCTTCTTCTTCATTATTATCTGATTTATCTACAATGCCGAAAATACGAAGAATTTAAAAATGGTGCAATATTTTTTATTAAAAATCATTTCAGATATTGTCAAATTACTAACTATTAGTTATTTGACATTTTTAATAGCGCCTATCCGTAAGGTAATTTCGGTAAGTTCATCCCGAAGTCTTGCTGCTTCAATAAACTCCAAGGCGATGACAGCTTCCTCCAGTTCATGCCTGACCTTTGTCTGAAGTTTAGATAAATCACTTATACTTAGATATTTAATATCATTCTCCGCAGCTCTGGTTGTATGATAACTATCATCTGATAGCTTATTTCTCTGTTCTGAACGTTTAGCTTCCTGACTGCCACTAAAAGAGTGTTCGATCGGCTTTACAATCTGAGTGGGAGTAATGTTATTTATCTCATTGTATTTCATCTGTTTGTATCTCCTTCTTTCTGTCTCATTAATGGTATTCCGCATGGAATTTGTCATAATGTCGGCATACATAATTACCTTACTTCCAATATTACGTGCTGCCCGGCCAGCTGTCTGGGTCAGAGAGCGCTCTGATCTTAAAAAGCCCTCTTTATCAGCATCGAGAATGGCTACCAGAGCAACCTCTGGTAAATCGAGACCTTCTCTCAACAGATTAACACCAATGAGAACATCGAAAATGCCTAATCTGAGGTCTCGCATGATTTCAACCCGCTCCAGAGTCTCAACGTCAGAATGAATATATCGGCATTTTATATTTGCTTTTTGAAAAAAACGCGTCAGCTCTTCTGCAAGTCTTTTAGTCAAAGTGGTTACCAGCACCCTGTCTCCATTTGTTGTTGTACGCTCAATCTCCTCAAGTAAATCATCAACCTGGTTTAAGCTGGGACGAACTTCAATAACCGGATCCAATAATCCTGTAGGCCTGATTAACTGTTCGACGATTACTCCATCGCTTTTTTGAAGTTCAAAGTCAGCAGGAGTTGCACTAACAAATATAGTCTGCGGAGTCAGGCTTTCAAATTCTTCAAATTTTAAAGGTCTGTTATCCATTGCAGCCGGAAGCCGAAAACCATATTCGACCAATGTCTGTTTTCTGCTTCTGTCTCCCCCATACATAGCCTTAATCTGTGGAATTGAAGCATGACTCTCGTCAATGACCATTATATAGTCAGAAGGAAAAAAATCGAGAAGACAGAATGGACGTGTACCAGGCTTTCGCCCATCAAAATATCTTGAATAGTTCTCAATACCTGAACAATAACCTAATTCACGCATCATTTCAAGATCATAAACAACTCTATCTTCCAAGCGCTTGGCTTCAATATGTTTGCCAATCTGTTTAAAATACTCGACTTGTTTGACAAGATCATCCTGAATTCTGACTATAGCCCTCTTTAACTGATCCTGATTTGTAACAAAAATCGTAGCCGGATAAATACTAAGTTGCTCCAATACTTCGATCCCGGTACCCGTCAGGGGATCGAAAACCGACAATGATTCAACTTCATCACCCCAGAACACAATTCGCACACCATGATCCGAATAAGCCGGGAATACATCAACAGTGTCACCCTTGACTCTGAATCTTCCCCGCTGGAAGTCAATCTCAGTTCGACTGTAAAGCGAACCTACCAACCGCTGAAGAAGACCATTCCGACTCAGAAGCATTCCTCTTGTCAACCTGATCACGTTCTCAGCAAAATCCTCAGGATTGCCAATTCCATAAAGACAAGAGACTGAAGAAACCACGACCACATCACGCCGGCCTGAAAGTAATGAAGTTGTTGCACTCAGGCGTAGCTTTTCGATTTCGTCGTTGATGCTTAAATCCTTTTCAATATATGTATTTGTAGTAGGAATAAAGGCTTCCGGTTGATAATAGTCGTAATAGGAGACAAAATACTCCACTGCATTCTTTGGGAAAAATTGTTTGAATTCAGTATATAGTTGAGCCGCCAGTGTTTTGTTATGGCTCAAAATAAGCGCTGGTCTTTGGACTCTGGCCAATACATTGGCGACAGTAAATGTTTTTCCTGATCCTGTCACCCCCATCAAAACCTGTGATTGATCCCCCCTCAATAATCCATCTGTGAGTTGTTGTATTGCTTCGGGCTGATCACCAGTAGGTTTAAAATCAGAATAGAGTTCGAGCTTCATGGTGAAATAAACGCAGATAGTTTACAGTTTGTTTTGAATCAGGTTAAAAAAAAGAGGAATGGCATAAGCCATTCCTCTTTAATTTCGGTTCAGAAAAAATTATTTCTTCTTACCACCTTTTTTTGTAGCCTCAGCATTGGCGATAGAATCCAAACGAGCCTGTTCAGCAACAGCAGCAGCTTCAACCTGAGCGATGCTATCAGCAACGCGCTGTTTTTCAGCTTCTACCTGAGAGATCGAATCAGCCATACGGATTGAATCCTGACGGTTTTTTTCAGCAATTTCCTGAGCGCTGGGTCCACAAGCGGTAACAGCAACGAGGGCTGCTCCAATGAAGAATAAATTGATTTTTTTCATGAGATTTATTGGTTTTGAATACGGTGCAAAGGTAATATGATTTTGATAGATGGCAACACTTTTTTTAACTTTTTTTTAGTATTTTTAAAAATTTTTATGAAAAAATATTTTGCTTTTTAGAATATGATTTGTAAATTGCCAAATTATCTTATGCATAAGATCGATATTTGTTCTATGAAATTTATATTTTGTGCATAGTATTGTTTAACAGTTAATTGTTTGTATTTTTAATTATATAGATTTCTATAGTAACTTTGTAGCGTTTCCAAAGGACTTTATATGTTTGAAATCTAAATTTATAGTTTTTAATGCTTTTTAGTGATACTTATAGAACAATACAATTACCTGGTCTGGGCGTATACAAAGATAGGGGGAGCCGATTTTTAGGATTTGTGTTTCATGTAACTTCCGAAAATCAAGTGAAAGAGCATCTCGGTCTGCTCAAAAAAGAGTACTATGACGCTCGTCACCATTGTTATGCGTATATACTTGGTCCCGACAAGGCAGCTTATAGGATCAATGATGACGGAGAACCTTCCGGTAGCGCCGGACGCCCAATTTATAATATACTTCTTTCAAACGACCTCACAAATATTCTGATTGTAGTAATAAGGTATTTTGGTGGAATAAAGTTAGGCGTTCCGGGGCTAATAAAAGCGTATAAGACCGCCGCAATCGAAGCGCTTAACAATACCCTGATCGTTGAGAAAATTGTTTTTGAGGCCTATAAAATCAGTTATAGCTATGAATTTATGAACGAGATCATGAAGATTATAAAGGACCAATCATTAACAATTATTACTTCAGATTTTAACCTCGATTGTACTATTGATATTCTGATAAGAAAGAAAGACTCAGATCACATTCTGGAAAGCCTGAAGAAAATATCAGGTGTTAAGGCGACGTTTCTTTATATGATATAAATCCAGACCTCCTGACCTTACCCGGTAAATCACGGCATTGGCTCACTAAGGGGGTAATCTGAATTGTCGTTCTTTTCAAATAAATAGTCATGCAAATACTGTTGCCAATCTTTCCTGAAAACATTAACCAACTCGCGTATTTTTAGTCCTCAATTAATATATGCCGGCAAAAAACAGCCAATAATGGCTATCAGGAACCACTTTTCGTGATACCGATTCGCGTAAGTTCCTGATATGCTGTAATAGTATTTTTAAGGCACAATTTGTAGTACCGGGGGGTATTGACTCCTCCATATAGCTATCGGGGCTATCAGGGGGAGTTGGTTCCCCCGGGCATCGGGACGAGATTCTTCTGACTGTATATGTTATTGAATATGAAGCTATTCTGATCTTTTCTAATAGATATACTAACGCGGGTAAATGCGTGTTTAGAACCACCATGCCGTTGCAATACGGGCCGCCATGATGGAATGGGATGGCTTTCAGTGTTGTTGTGGTGCAAAATGCCATGTCAGCTGTTAAATCATTAGCGAATATCACCGATGACCGGCTGGGGTTCTGCACTGATCTTTCATCAGAAAAATGTGGCTCTAATATTACACTCACTAAAATCGTGCCAAAAATTTTATATAGTTATGATTTCTTCATATAAAATATACTCCATAATTACTACAGCAATAGGCGATACATAAGAAAAACATAACTTTGTCCTAACTTTGGTATGACTTTGAGGCGACTATGGGGTAAAACGGAATTATAAGTAACACGTAATCAATTGTTTAAAAAAATGGCTTATGTGATTATGTTCACGCAAAAAAAAATTAAAAAGTTGGAATTTTTTTAAAAGAGGGCATAATCAGGTGTGAAAAACATGCCTGTAAAATGGAAAATGATTCAAAATTTGGAAGGGATATGAGCGCAAATTTGCTACTGAGGTCAGGGGAGGAAGATTGCTTCGGGTCAGGTTGGCTAACCGGTCATTTTTACATGAGTACATAAGATTTGTTTTTCTTTGGCACGCCCTGCCGGGAAGTTAACCCGCGGCAACGAAACAGCCATTTCCGCCCCGTGTTTCAGCAGAATTTCCTGCATTTAGCGAATTGTTTTTCGTGCTAATTCATGTAATCTGTGTAATTCGTTGACGCTTCTTCTTTTTATCCACGAATTTCACGAATTGTTTTTCGTGCAATCTGTGTAATTCATGGACGCTTCTTTTTTATCCACGAATTTAACGAATTTCACGAATTATATTTCGTGCTAATTCGTGCAATTCATGCAACCCGTGGACGCTTCTTTTTATCCACAAATCTCTTCTTCGTCCTTATTCGTGTTAATTCGTGTAATTTGTTGACGCTTTTTTTTATCCACGAATTTCACGAATTGTTTTTCGTCCTTACTCGTGTTAATTCGTGCAATTAGTGGACGCTTCTTTCTTATCCACGAATTTCACGAATTGTTTTACGTGGTAATTCGCTAAATTCATGAAGGCTTCTTTCTTATCCAATTCAATAAAGCCGGTATTTTTCCCGAATACAACAACAAAACACTTACAGTGAAACTATAATTGATGGCCTCCAAGGAAGACAACAAAGCAGTGGCCAAAATTTGTGCCCAATTAAATGATTCCGAAATTGAAATCCCAGGCACTAACCTCAGGCAAATCTATAAAACCACGACAATTGATTCTTCGCCAGGTCAGGAGGTTTGAAATTGTACTCTCCTGATGTTTTAATGTCATCAATACAATTAAAAAAGCCGTCTGGAAATCAGACGGCTTTTTTAACAATTTTAAAATTGGTTTTACTTGCTTAGAATCGTCAAGCCACCTTCTTTGCCAAAGGCGACAAACATATTTACACCATTACTCATCACGAAATTGCAACTGGCCGGCATATTCACACCTTCATGACCATCCCAAACACCAACTAACGACAATTCCGTATCACCAACCACAGGTTCATAAACACCAAGACCCTGCGCTCCGTTGGCCATATATACATAATCATCGTCAGCCGATACGGCATTTGTATTACCATAGGTTATCATTCCAGTTGCTGTATAAACAAGATTACCGTTTGTAATATCAATGGCTTTCATTCCATATTGCCCCATAGCAATATAGCAGACATCTGAGCCGTCTTTCAGATATACTGTTCCTTTTCCATGGTACTCGTTTTCAGGCTCTACCCCCTGATGGGAGATACTTCCGATAGGCCAAATTGCTTCGCCGGCCGGATCATCACTTCCAATGGTATATACATGTAGCTGTGCAACATCTCCACCTTCCAGAGCAACATGCCTGTCACCAATTGCGCGGCCATTGGCAGCAGAAAATGAAGCACCTTCATACAGATCTTCGCCTGCTGGAGCGAGGTCAGCTTTTTTAAAGGCGAACAACCCGCCATTAGAATGACCTGCTGATACATAAATCCAATTACCGCCCTGTACTACGCCGTTGGCTGAAGGGGCATCAACACCAATTTTAAGTACAGTATAACCTATAGATGGGATACCGGCTCCATCAAGATCACAAACTAAAAGGACTGCGCCTTTCTTGTTTGATCCTCCGGCAAGATACATCTTGCTTCCATCTGCACTAATATCACTGGCATTAATATCATATTCGCTAAATGGATAATAATACTGAAGTAATGGGACAGCCGGGTTTGTAACATCAAAAGCTACCAGAGCCCCACCAAAACCATTACCTCTTTCGTGGAAAGTAACATAAGCTATGTTATTTCTGATAATGGTGCTGGTAGCACTTAATTTTACTCCGTTTATAGTTGGACTTTGTAAAATGGCAACCAAATCAATGGAAGCAGTAGCTTTTAAACCTCCGGTAAGCGTAATCGGTTCGTTTACATAAGTTATCATTTTGTTCAGGGTAGCCTTGTCGGTAATCAACGCAACGTTCTTATCATCTGTAGCGGTTGTAGTCTCATCTTTACTGCATGCCGCAAAAAGAGCGACTATGGCCAATAATGTTAGAATATTCCTTTTCATCAAATTTAGTTTTATTAAATTATTTATTTCACATCTGTCTATCCACAAAGGTCATGCCTTTTTTGATAATTCATTATTAATCAGACGTATATAATTTGAAACATATATGCTAAATCACCAAATCTTGAATATTTTTTACAAAATTTGGAAAAAATAATAGGCTGTATTTTGGAATAGTTATTAAATAACTGCATGTCAGTTATGTACATATAGTGCGTCACCTCGATTATTGCAAAGCATTGTATATTATTTCCACAGGATGGAAAGCACTTCTTCCGGTGCCATCTTTAATCTGATGCCTGCAGGAAGTGCCGGGAGCAGCAATAATTTCATTTACGCCCATATTTCTGACAGTCGGGAATAAAACTAATTCTCCCACCTTCATCGAAAGGTCATAATGTTCTTTTTCAAACCCGAAGGACCCGGCCATGCCGCAACAACCGCTGGGAATCTCAACCACCTGATAGTTTTCAGGGATTTGCAAAAAAGCTACTGTGGGCTGGGTTGATGCAACAGCCTTCTGTTGGCAATGACCATGTAACTTGATCTTAACCGCTTCTTTGGTAAACAGGTCGCTGGAAATACAACCTTTAGCAAACTCCTGACTAAGAAATTCCTCGATCGTAAACACAGATTTTGCCAACGTTCTGGATGCTACTATAAGATCTTTTGAAACTAATTCCGGGTATTCATCCCTGAAGGACAAAATGGCTGAAGGCTCGATACCTATAAGGGGTTTCTCAGGTGTAACAACATCTTTTAAGAGGGTTACATTTTTAATAGCTATTTTCTTTGCCTTTCTTAACAGCCCTTTACTAATAAAGGTACGTCCACTTTCCACACTCCCCGGAATAATCACTTTATATCCCAGCCTCTCAAGAAGCATAATGGCTACTATTCCAATTTTTGTATCGTTATAATTTGTAAATTCATCAGCAAAAAGGTATACCGTTTTTTTATCAGTTCCACTTCCAACGTCAGTTTTATGTTTTCTGTACCATTTATTTAAAGTTGTTTTATAAAGCAGGGGCATTGATCTGTCAGGAGCAAACTTTAACACCTTTTTAATTAATCCTCCGGTTACAGGGAACGACATGACTAAATTACTGAGCGCAGGGAAAACCGCCATGAGCCTGTTCAACGAAGTAATATAAGCTATTGCTTTTGTTCTGAGTGGGATACCGTTTGAATCATAATAGTGTTGAAGAAATTCAGTCTTTAATTTTGCCATATCAACATTCGAGGGACACTCTGATTTACAGGCTTTGCACGAGAGGCAAAGATCCATGATTTCATATATCTCCTTGTGATCGAATGGATTTGATTTAGTCGAGTTTGTAAGAAATTCTCTCAGAATATTAGCCCTGGCACGCGTTGTATTTCTTTCATCACGGGTCGCCATGAAGCTTGGACACATTGTTCCACCAATTATTTCAGTCTTTCTGCAATCGCCCGAACCGTTGCACCGCTCAACAGCCCTGATAATTCCCTGGTCACGCGAGAAATTATAAACAGTTGGTATTTCCCTGACAGGTTTACCTGCCGTGTACCTCAAGCTTGTATTCATTGAAGGGGTTGCAGTGATCTTACCCGGGTTGAAGATGCCTTCGGGATCCCATGTCTCTTTAATCTGTTTGAGTAAAGCGTAATTGTGCTCCCCAATCATAAGGGGGATAAACTCACCTCTCAATCGTCCGTCACCATGTTCTCCGGATAAGGAGCCCCGGTATTTTTTCACAAGGAGCGCTGTTCTATGTGCTACCTCTTTAAATAAGGCTACATCCCTGGGGTCTTTAAGATTAAGTATGGGACGAAGATGAAGTTCTCCCGTGCCAATATGGGCATAATAAACGCACTGTAGATTCAATTCATTAAGGAGCCCCTGAAACTCATTTATATAAGCGGGTAGGAGCGAAGGTGCGATGGCCGTATCCTCTATAACAGGAACCGGTTTGGCATCACCCGGCATATTGCTTAATACGCCAAGCCCAGCTTTTCGAAGATTCCATACACGCGGGATGTCTTTTCCAAAAACAATCGGAAATTCATAGCCATATCCTGCTTCCCGCATGTTGGTTTCCATTTGACGGGCTTTCTCCAGTATTTCTTCTTTGTCGTTGGCAACAAACTCTACGATGAGAAGTGCTCCGGGATCACCCTCCACAAAAAACCTGTTTTTCAACTGAGAAGGGTTTTCTTTGGTCAAATCAAGGATGGTTTTATCCATTAATTCAACGCTTGAAGGAGAATATTTAAGGGCAATCAAATTGGCATGCAGCGACTCTTCAACTGATTTCAGATGAACACAAACCAACCCTGCTACTTTTGGTGGCAAAAGATCCAGGCTCAGTTTTATTTCAGTCGAAAAAGCCAGTGTCCCTTCGCTACCTGCAAGAAGCTTGCAGAAATTAAATCCTGCCTCAATTCCCCCAAAAACATCATAATTACTTAAAATATCAATAGCGTAGCCGGTATTCCGGCGGTGAATCGAAGGCTCAGGAAACTCGCGGGCAATATCTTCTCTGTTCTTTTCATTCGATAGTATTGTATTGATTTGGTTGTACAATCGGGTTTCAAGGCTGTCGCCACTGCATTTCGCCGTAAATTCCTCCCGGTTGAGTTTTTTAAAAATAACAGTTGATCCATCACTCAGAACTGCCTCGATCTCCAGTGTATGATCACGTGTACTTCCATATACCAACGAATGGGCGCCACAGGAATTATTGCCCACCATTCCTCCAATATTACACCTGTTGGCAGTTGATGTTTCGGGTGAAAAGAACAGACCTGAAGGCTTAAGAAAAATGTTTAACTCATCAAGCACTACTCCGGGTTGAACTTTCACCCAACGTTCCTCAACATTGACTTCAATTATCTGAGTCATGTGTTTAGACACATCAACAATTAATCCAGCGCCAACAACCTGACCTGCAAGTGAAGTTCCGGCAGCTCTGGGAATGATGGGAACGCTGTTCTCTGATGCAAACTTAACAAGTGTTCTGATGTCATCTGAATCTGCAGGGTAGGCAACCCCAAGGGGAAGTTCCCGGTATGCTGAGGCATCCGTAGCATACAGAAGCCTGTCTGTCTCCTCAATTGTAATTTCGCCCTTCAGGGCTGATCTAAGACTCTCAATAGCAGGTTGAAAATTATCCATTATCTCTCATTTCTTTGAGAAGCAAAATTGACAAAAAAAACGGACTTTCGTCCGTTTTATCTTGTTTATTTGGAATAGAAATCCGTGCTTTCAAATATTTTATCCGCCGATTTGGCGATGAAGCCATTATACAGGTTTCCTTCTTCATCAGGATATCTCAGTGCAAATTCATAATAACATCCGGGGATACTATGCTTTCCGTCAGTAAATTGCAAATTGTACAAACCTGCCAATGTGCTGCTTTGCTCCAACAATTCTTCCGGATTTCCTTTAATCTCACCCCCGCTTTGGTTTAGCCTGAAGCCTTTACTTTTCAGAAAATCATTAACATGCCCGAGTGTTGAGAATTTTTTCAGATGATTCACACTGACTGTAAAATGATTTGCGCGAAAACCAAAGGCATAGACCCATGCCGCGTATTCTGATTCTTTCCTGAGTTTTTCGTATATACTGAAACTGGCAGTACCAAAAATATCTTTTGAAAAAATCAACTCCTTTTCATCTTCAAAACCCTTTGGAATCTGATCAATAAGCTGATTAAAATTCATCTGCAACTCATCGCTGAATTCTTCGAGTAACAAATGACTGATGAAGACACGTGGGGCAGTTGGGTCATCCTGTTTCTCATAATGTTTGGCAACAAGTTTTTTGGCTTCAAAATGATAGTTCCCTTTTTCCACATATCCTGCATCAAGAAAGACCCTGCTTAGCTTCTCAATGCAAATCCTGGGATGGTTCAATGTGCGAAAAGCAATATGATCGTTGATCACCGTTTCGCCGGCTGCAACAAATGCATCGTAGATTGCACTTACATCAGGATTCAGGGCCGTGTAATCGTTCCATAACCTTTCAAATATTATATCAGATCGCATATTCTCTTTTTTTAGTTTGGTTTCTAACAAATTTTAAACGCTTTTGTTTAGGCTATTTGTAATCGATTGCGATTATATAAAGCCCTGAAATGCAAAGAATAAGAATAATGTATCATTTTATTATACTTGTTCTGTTTATTATACTTTTCTATATTAAGTATTTGTTATCTGATTTGATATTAAATTGATAGTCAATGAAAAATTAATTAGTAATTGAACTATTTTTCTACTGCCTAAACAATTGATAGGAATTCTGTGTACATATGGTTAAATTTGTAGATCTAACTATAAGTAATTCCTCACTGTATGAGTTATATTAAATTCGACAAGAATCATTTGATAAATCTGGAGTACTCTTTACCTCTGGAATTGTTGAGATCGAACCGTGCAGGAGCATGGGCAAGTCAAACCATTATCGGATGCAACACGAGGAGATACCATGGATTACTTGTCTGTCCACAGCCCGCAATCGATGACGATAATCATGTTTTACTCTCCAATCTTGACGAAACAATCATTCAAAACGATGCAGAGTTTAATCTTGGCATACACCGTTACAAGGGAGGATACTTTACGCCGAAAGGGCATAAATACCTTAGAGAATTTGAACTAGATCCAATTCCAAAGGTCACTTATCGTATTGGCGGGGTTATTTTTACACGTGAATTACTTTTTTCGACACTGGAGGATCGGATTCTTCTAAAGTACACCCTGGTAGATGCACATTCGCATACAATCATCAGGCTAAAACCCTTTCTGGCATTTCGTAATGCTCACTTTCTTACGCATGCCAACTGTCAGGCTGATACTTCCTTTACGGAGGTACCTAATGGCATCAGCATAAAACTCTACGATGGCTATACGCCACTGGTGATGCAGTTATCAAAGGAAGTCAGATACGTACACGCTCCCGACTGGTATTACAATATTGAATACCAGAAAGAAATGACCAGGGGCTATGATTTCTATGAAGATCTTCTTGTATCAGGTTATTTCGAGTTTTCATTGACAAAAGGAGAGTCAATAATATTTTCGGCAGGAACGGCTCAGATTGACCATACTCTATTAAAGCGGAAATTCAGGGAAGAATCTGATAGAAGAATTCCACGTGACAATTTTGAAAATTCATTAAAAAATGCGGCTCAACAATTTGTTCAGTCTGATTCACCAGAAGCAACCTATATCGTCGCCGGGTTTCCTTTTTTTGGAAATCAAAGCAGGGAGACACTGATGGCCTTACCTGGTCTGACACTTGATAGCCACGATAGAAAAATATGCAGATCGGTAATTGATACAGTTGTGAAGAATCTGAATGGAGCTTTACTTCCCTTCAGGTTCAAAAGCCGTCAGCCAACCTATAATGCTGTTGACCCTCCATTATGGCTATTCTGGACATTACAACACATGCGTTCAAAATTTGACCCCAAATCATCATTATGGAAGATCTATGGTGTCTCCCTTAAACAAATTCTTAACGGGATGCGGCAGGGAACGCTCTATGGAATCGTCATGCAGGAGGATGGATTGTTAAGGGCTGGTCAGGCAGGTCTGGCTTTGACCTGGATGGATACTATTGTAGACGGCAGGCTGGTGACTCCCAGAATTGGCTGTGCAATTGAAGTCAATGCCCTTTGGTACAATGCCATTTGTTTTGCTTTGGAGCTCGCCCGCGAAGCGAAGGATACAGTATTCATAGAAGAGTGGGCGCCTCTGGCTGAAAAAGCGGGGAAAAGCATGCTTTCAGCATTCTGGAGCGAACATCGTGGTTTCCTGGCAGATGTTATTGATGGCGAAACAAAGGACTGGACAATGCGCCCTAACCAGATTTTAGCAACATCACTTCCTTATACTCCTTTCTCTGAAGATCAGCGCAAGTCTATCCTGAGTGCTGTCAGGCATGAATTGCTAACCCCAAGGGGAATTCGCACCTTGTCGCCTCAACATCCTGATTATAAGGGTGTATATCAGGGATCACAGCGTGAACGCGATTTAGCATATCATCAGGGAACAGTTTTCCCCTGGCTGTTGGGGCATTTTGCAGAAGGATACCTGCGAATTCATGGAAAGAGCGGACTCCACTTTATCAAAGGTCTCTATTCCGGATTTGAAGATGAAATCAGTAACCACGGAATAGGGAGCATCAGTGAAATGTTTGATGGCGATCCTCCGCACAAAGCCTGTGGGGCTATCAGCCATTCTATCAGTGTTGCTGAATTGCTTCGTATGAAAGTAATTATTGATCAATTTGAAACGAAAAGTAACTTTAACTCTTGATAGCCAACATGAAAGTTTTAATGTTCGGATGGGAATTTCCCCCTCACATCACAGGTGGGTTAGGTACTGCTTGCTATGGTCTTACTCGAGGTCTTGCCAAACACAATACAGATGTAATCTTTGTGGTTCCCAAAGCATTTGGCGATGAAGATACCAGCAAAATAAGACTGGTAAACGCCAGTGATATAGAAATTGACACCCGTGAGTCAATCTATCATGATCTTTGGAAACGCATTGAATACATGGAGATTGGCTCAAACATAATTCCATATATCAGCCCCGAAGAATTTGAAAACCGTCAGGTAATCGAAGAGCTAGAACACCGGAAGGATGAGAAATCAGTACTCGGTCGTAAATATGAATTCAGTGGAAAGTACGGAACGAATCTGTTTGAAGAGGTCGCGCGGTATGCGCTTGTGGCCTCTGCTGTGGCAGCCTCTCGTGATTATGATCTGATACATGCTCACGACTGGCTTACTTATCCGGCAGGGATCGCTGCCAAGAAGGTGTCTGGAAAACCGCTCGTTGTCCATATTCATGCTACCGAATTTGACCGCTCTGGCGAACGAGTCAACCAGCAGGTATACGATATTGAGCGCGAGGGAATGATGGAAGCCGATAAAGTGATTGCCGTCAGCAACCTCACACGAAATATTTGTATCGAACGGTATGGCATTCCTGCAGAAAAAATCGTCACTGTTCACAACGCTGTTGAACCTACCGGTAAAGAAGAACTACAGGCCGGGAGAGCTGTAAAGGAAAAAATCGTGACTTTTCTTGGACGAATTACTTACCAGAAAGGACCTGAATACTTTGTGGAGGCTGCAAGAAAAGTACTCGACCGTGATCCAAACGTAAGATTTGTGATGGCAGGTCAGGGCGACTTGTTGAACAAAATGATTAAACGAGTAGCCAAGCTGCACATGTCAAGCAAATTTCACTTTACAGGGTTCCTGAGAGGTGAGGAAGTAGACCGGATGTTAGCCATGACTGATGTTTTCGTGATGCCATCAGTTAGCGAACCTTTTGGTATTGTACCTCTTGAAGCAATGCGCAGCAATGTACCAGTAGTCATCTCAAAGCAATCTGGCGTCTCCGAAATCCTTAAGTATGCCCTTAAGGTAGATTTTTGGGATGTGAATGCAATGGCTGATGCCATCTACAGTCTTTTAAACTATAAAGCTTTGCCCGAAATGTTTAAAAAGTATGGCAAGGAAGAGGTTGATAACCTTAAGTGGGAAAACGCTGCCGAACAAGTCAAAGCCGTGTACGACAGCTTGTTTAAGTGATTTGAAAGGATTTAACTTAATGAACTGAATCAATATGAGATCTGTTTGCATGTATTTTCAGGTACATCAGCCTTATCGGTTGCGTACTTATCGTTTTTTTGATATTGGTGCCGATCATCATTACTATGATGATTATCAAAACCGTTATCTGATCAGACGCATCGCTGAAAAGTGTTATTTGCCAGCCAATAACCTTTTATTGGATCTGATCAACAAACATAACAGGAAGTTCAAGGTAAGTTTTTCAATATCTGGTGTTGCTCTTCAACAATTCATAGAATACGCACCCGAAGTGATTACTTCGTTTCAAAAACTTGCTGCCACGGGCAATGTGGAGTTTCTCGCCGAAACATATGCTCATTCGCTGGTTGCCCTGAAAAGTAAAACCGAATTTATCAGGCAGATTAAAATGCAGGTCGATCTGATCAATGAGCTTTTCGGGCAAAAGCCAACCGCATTCCGAAATACCGAACTCGTGTACTCAGACGAAATTGGTGAAATGGTGAATGAACTGGGATTTAAAGTAATGCTTGCTGAGGGAGCAAAGCATATTCTTGGTTGGAAGAGCCCTAATTTTCTATACAACAATTCTTACCAACCAAACCTTAAAGTTCTGTTACGGAATTTTCGTCTGAGCGATGATATTGCTTTCCGCTTCTCAGAACAATCATGGTCAGAATGGCCTCTTACAGCTGAAAAGTATGTTGACTGGATTAATGCTGTTGATCCAAAACAGCCTGTTGTAAATCTTTTCATGGATTATGAAACTTTTGGCGAGCATCAGTGGAAGGAAACCGGAATCTTCGATTTTTTAAATGATCTGCCTGGTAAGGCTTTCACAAACTCTGATATCATATTTAGAACTCCATCAGAACTTTCAGATTTACTTGAGTCTGTCGGATCTATCCATGTCCCTTTCCCTGCTTCGTGGGCTGATGAAGAACGTGATCTCACTGCATGGCTCGGAAATGAACTTCAGGATGAAGCCTTCGATACATTGTACAACCTGACTCAAAAGGTGAGACAGGTACAAGATCCTTCAATCAAACGCGACTGGCTCTTCCTTCAATCAAGCGATCATTTCTACTATATGTGTACTAAATGGTTCTCCGACGGTGAAGTACACAAGTATTTTAACCCTTACAACACTCCTTATGAGGCTTTTATTAATTACATGAATGTCTTATCCGATTTCTCTATAAGAGTAGATAACTGGCTTGCTGAGAATCCTGATTCGCCGGAAGAAACTATTGGTAAAGCATACGTGAACATTGCTAATTCGATTAAAAAAGAGGCCAAATCAGTTGAAAATGAGTTAAAGAAAAAGATGGCTGGTAAGATCAATGACTTTAATAATCTACTGGAGATGAGTGATAAAGAATTAAAAAAAGTCATTAAAGATATTGATGCTGACCAGATTGCTGCCGCAATCAAGGATCTTGGCGAAGAAGTGGAGGAAAGATTTAAAAAACTTGCTTCACCCAAAAACAGGGCAAGACTTGAGGAACTTAAAAATGATGCTGTCGATTTTACTAAAAAGAAAGTTACTGAAGGCAGAAAAGCCATCTTTGAACAATGGAAATCTTTCAGCAAGTAATTATTTTTATTTAAATAATACGATAAATATTTTAAATTCAATCACAAACGAGATAGCTATTTTTTGTTTTGGTTGAAGCGAAGATGCATTGGTTCGTGCATCTCATCGGATATAAAAACAGAACCTGATTATTCATTAAAGCATTAGGAAAATATACAGAGAATTATGAACGAAAAATCACTTTTTAAAGCCGACTATCTATTCGAAGTCAGTTGGGAAGTTTGCAACAAGGTAGGAGGCATCTATACCGTAATTACCAGTAAATCATCATATTTTAAAGAAATACTTAAAGATAACTATATTTTCATTGGGCCTGATGTCTGGAAAGAAACCAGCCGAAACCCGTATTTTGAAGAGGATCGATACCTGCTAAAGGATTGGCGTGAGTATGCTGAGGCTTCAGGATTGAAAATCCGGATTGGCAGATTTATACAGGCTTCTCATGCAGTAGCTATCCTGATCGATTTTACACCGTATTTTAGTAGCAAAGACCAGATTTTTGCTGCCATGTGGGAGCGTTATCAGGTTGATTCCATCGCCGGGCAATGGGATTATACCGAGCCTGCCTTGTTTGGTTATGCGGCTGGTAAAGTAATTGAGAATTTCTGCGACTTTAACACTTCAGTACGCGATCAGGTTGTAGCTCAATTTCATGAATGGCTTACGGGTGCCGGTATTCTTTACCTCAAAGAATATGTGCCGCAGGTTGGAACAGTATTTACAAGCCATGCCACTGTCCTTGGACGATCTGTGGCTGGTAACGGCTTAGACTTGTATAGTAATCTGGCTTCCTATCATGGCGAACAGATGGCTGGTGAAATGAATGTCAGAGCTAAATTTTCACTCGAAAAACAGGCAGCCCATTCAGCCGACGCTGTAACCACTGTAAGTGATGTGACGCGGAGGGAGGTCGTTCAGTTTCTCGAACGGGAGGTCGATTTCATTACTCCCAATGCCCTTAATATCGATATTGTACCTACTGGTGATGATTATGAAAAGTGCCGCAGGGAAGCCCGAAAGTTGCTAAAATCTGCCGCTGAAGCAATTTACGGCATCAGCCTTCCGCCAGATGTTTTCCATGTTGGCATGAGCGGCCGATATGAATTCAGAAATAAGGGTATTGACCTTTTTATTGAGAGTGTCAAAAAATTGTCCAAATCTGCACCTTCCGACCGACCCATTGTCGCCTGGTTGTTTATCCCTGCTCACCAAACCGGCGCCAGAACTGAAATAATTCAGCGGATGTCAACTCCCAAAAGAGGTTATAGCGGCAGCATCCTGACTCATGACCTATACGATATGAATCATGATCAGGTGCTTAAAATCGCCAGGGAGTCGTTCCCTGTTGCTGAAAGCAATGTTTATTTGGTTTTTGTCCCCGCTTTTCTCGACGGTGCTGACGGATTGTTCAACAAATCATACTATGACCTGCTAATCGGATTGGATCTGACGGTATTCCCTTCTTATTATGAGCCATGGGGCTATACTCCGATGGAAAGTCTCGCATTTGGAATTCCAACTATTACTACATCTCTGGCCGGTTTTGGTATGTGGCTTCGGAGTACGCATCCACAGGCAGAAGAGGCGGCTTTTGTTATTGACAGGAATGATCAAAAATCTGATAAAGATTCCGACATTATTGTCAGTATTATTCAAAGACTTATAACCCGCTCAGGTCCCCAAATGATGGCTATCAGACAGAAGTGCTTTAATATTTTGTCGTCAGCCCAATGGTCAACGATGGGTGATTATTATACAGAGGCTTATAACTTTTCGCTGACTAAAGTGGCCAAACGTGCTGATCTGATTTCAAGTAAAAAAGCAAATCTTCCCGAACGACTTGTGACAAGAAAAAAATCGGAACCTCAGTGGAAAAAGGTGTTTTTCCAACCATCTATCCCTGATAGTTTAAAGGATATCGTCAGGTTGAGCAAAAACTTATGGTGGACCTGGAATCAGGATGCTCTTGATTTGTTTGAAGCAATTGACCTTAAACTCTGGGCTCAGGTTGAGTTCAATCCAATCACATTGTTAGAAGAACTCGATTTTGATCGTTGGCAACAACTGGAACAAGACACGGCTTTTCGGGCAATGTTTAAAAAAGTGATCAAGCGCTTTGATGCTTACATGGCCGTTCCCAAAAAGGACAATGAAGGTTTGATTGCTTACTTCAGCATGGAATATGGGCTTCACGATACAGTGAAGATTTTTTCTGGCGGTTTAGGGATGCTTGCAGGTGACTATCTGAAAGAAGCCAGTGACACAAATCATAATTTTGTTGCTTTGGGGTTGCTTTACCGCTATGGCTATTTCCAGCAGGAGATAAGTGCAACAGGAGATCAGGTTGCTGCTTATCTGCCCCAGAAATTCTCTCACATGCCCCTTCATCCCGTTCGCGATGAAGATGGAAATTGGATTACTGTATCCATTGCTCTTCCCGGAAGAAATATGATTGCTAAGGCTTGGCGACTGGATGTCGGTCGTGTACCGCTTTATTTGTTAGACACCGATTTGCCTGAGAATTCCGAACAGGATCGTAGTGTCACGCATCATCTCTACGGTGGTGATTGGGAAAACCGTTTCAAACAAGAGTTATTGCTTGGTGTTGGAGGAATCAGACTTCTTGAGCGGCTTAAAATTTCACCAAGACTATTCCACTTAAATGAAGGACATGCTGCTTTTATCGGACTTGAAAGGTTGAAGGATTTGGTCAATGACCATAAACTCTCTTTTGATCAGGCCTATGAGGTCGTTAGAAGTACTTCGCTTTTTACAACTCATACGCCAGTTCCGGCAGGCCACGATTCTTTCAGTGAAGATCTGATGCGGGCATACATTCCTCACTATGCTTCACGTCTCAACATCAGCTGGGAAGATTTCATGCAACTCGGACGGTTTGATGAGGACGACACTACCTCAAACTTTTCGATGAGCGCGCTGGCTGCTAAATTATCACAGGAAATTAACGGTGTGAGCCGGATACATGGAAGGGTTACACGCGAAATGTTTCAGGAAATGTACAAGGGTTATTTCCCCGATGAACTACATATTGGTTATGTAACCAATGGCGTTCATTATTCAACATGGACTGCCAGAAGCCTGCAACGACTTTACAATAAATACTTTGGCGACAATTTCCTTGACGATGTCAGTAACTATGATTATTGGCTGGGAATCTTCAAGGTTCCTGATCAGGAACTTTGGGATGAACGGGTTAAACAGAAAAAACAGCTGATGTCTTTCCTCCATCAACGTCTGGTTGAAGATATGACACGCAGGGAAGACAATCCCAAATTGATTGTCAAAACCCTTGACAGCCTTGAGGATGATATGCTCACCATTGGCTTTGCCCGTCGTTTTGCTACATATAAGCGGGCACACCTTCTGTTTTCTAATCCTGAAAGGCTTTCCCGCATTCTCCACAATCCCGAAAAGCCGGTTCGTTTCATTTATGCCGGCAAGGCACATCCCAATGATAAAGCCGGGCAGGAGCTAATTAAACGGATTATTGAAATTTCAAAGCTCCCGGAATTTGTTGGCAAAGTCATCTTCGTCGAAAACTATGATATTGAATTGGCCAAATACCTGATTCATGGTGTCGATGTCTGGATGAATACTCCTACACGCCCACTCGAAGCATCCGGTACAAGCGGACAGAAAGCTGTGATGAATGGTGTTGTTAACCTCAGTGTACTCGACGGTTGGTGGGCCGAAGGCTATCGCCCCGGTGCAGGATGGGCTCTAAAAGAAGAACGGACCTTTAATAATCAGGCGGCTCAGGATGAATTGGATGCTGAGACTATTTACGGCCTTCTTGAGGACGAAATTATTCCGGCCTATTTTAACAGGAAAGAAGACAACATCCCTGTTGAGTGGCTGAGTCATGTCAGGAATACGCTTGCATATATTGCCCCGCAGTTTACGACACGCCGTATGATTGACGATTATTATAACCAATTTTACAACCGACTCTTCGACAGAGCAAGCCTTATAGAATCGAATAGCAATTCGAACGCCGCTGAATTGGCTCATTGGAAGCGAAGAGTGACAAGAAAATGGGACAGAATTGAAGCAATTGATATTAAAATAAATGCTGATAAGGAAAAAGCTTTCAACATGGGAGATATGTTTAGAGCTGAAGTTCTCATTGATGGGGTTGGTCTGACCGAACAAGATCTTGGTCTTGAAGTTCTCTTCGGAAGAAAAGATAAAGATCAGGTTAACCGAATTCTCTTCCGGCAGGAATTAATTGGATCAACTACCGAAACTGAACAGATAAAATACACCTGCGAATTGCCAATTAACAATGCTGGGGTGTTTGACTATGTGTTCAGGTTGTTTCCAAAACACCCACTGATGGCTCATCGTATGGATTTGCCTCTAATTAAATGGTTCTAAAGTATATAATTATTATGTTCATGCCCATGCAAAATATGCATGGGCTTTTTTGTTCCAGATATTGGAAAGTGTAAATAATTAGTATATTTGTGAATTAATCTAATAATCATGCTTAATTATGGCAGCACAACTGAAAATATACGTAGTTGAAGACGATCCTCTGTTTGCAAAGACATTAAAGTTCCATTTGTCTCTTAACCCTGATTATGAGGTCGAAATTTTTTCTGATGGAAGAAAATGTATCGACAACCTCTTTAAAAACCCCGCGCTTATCACCCTTGACTACAATCTGCCCGGAATGTCCGGATTGAATGTCCTTAAAAAAATTAAAGAATTAAACCCTGATTTACCTGTTATAATTATTTCGTCCCAGCACGATGTTAAAGTTGCTGTCGACCTTCTGAAAGAAGGTGCCTACGATTATATCGTGAAAGATGAAGATATGTTTCAGCGCCTTTGGAGAGCACTGGGCATCATTAATGAGAGGATGCAACTTCAAACCAAGATCAGGGAACTCGAAACAGAAATTGGAAAGAAGTACAAATATGAAAACCTGATTAAGGGTCAAAGTCTGGCTATTCAAAACATCTTTGCAATGATTGAGAAAGCCACCAAAACAAACATAACGGTTTCTATTACTGGCGAGACTGGAACCGGAAAAGAGTTAGTGGCTAAAGCAATCCATTTTAACAGCGACCGGAAGAATAAAGCTTTTGTGGCTGTTAACGTCTCGGCTATCCCATCTGAACTGATCGAAAGTGAGCTTTTTGGTCACGAAAAGGGATCGTTTACAGATGCTTTTAACCGTAGAATTGGCCGTTTCGAAGAAGCAAATTATGGAACACTTTTTCTTGATGAGATAGGTGATATGGATTTGTCAATGCAGACCAAACTTTTAAGGGTCTTGCAGGAGGAAGAGCTTTCAAGGGTAGGGGGGAATTCCATTGTTAAACTTAACGTCAGAGTTATAGTTGCCACACATAAAAACCTTGCCGAGGAAGTCAAAAAAGGAAAATTTCGTGAAGATTTGTATTACAGGTTGCTGGGATTGCCAATCACCCTCCCTCCGTTAAGGGACCGCGATAATGACGTCATCTTTCTTGCAAAACATTTTATCGACGAATTTGTCGCCAAGAATAAAATGAGCAAGATTACCATTACTCAGGCCGCTCAGGAAAAACTTCGCCGCTATCCTTTCCCTGGTAATATCAGAGAATTAAAAGCCGTCGTTGAATTGGCAGCAATCATGACAAACAATGAATTCATTGAACCCGATCATCTTGTCTTTAGTTCAACTAGCGAATTTGACGGCTTCCTCTCCGAAGAATTGACTATGCGGGAATATTACATACATATTATCAAACATTATCTCAAAAAGTATAACAATAAAGTAACCAGAGTAGCTGAGGTTTTGGAAATTGGAAAATCAAGTATCTACAACCTTATAAAAGAAGAAGGAATGGTATGATGCCTAACAATATGTAATGAATAAAACCTTTTTCATTGTTGCATCATTTATTCTTATCGCATTCCTGAATTCCCCGGGAATCGTGCTGGCACAGTCGGCTATTAATGATAAACTAACTGAAAAAGGAAAAAGGATACTAAAAAACGACACTTCAGAAATTAGTGTCTACATCAATCTTGCCTCTTATTGCTTGCATAATCAGTCGGACGCTGGCACCCAAAAACCTGCTATCTATCTCGAGAAAGCTAATAATATTGCAATTACATCTGATAATGAACATTACTTTCTGGAATTAGTTGAAAATGAAGGCGTAAGGTTAAGAGATATTGGTGATTATAAAAGTGCACTCTATTTCCATTTTCTGGCTTACAAAAAACTGGTACTTTCTCACGATCCCTCAATGCTGATGCGTTGTTACAATAACATTGGTGTTGTATACCGGCGCATCGACGATTATCAGAGGGCCCTGGAATACCACCTGAAAGCACTGAGAATTGCCGATAGTTTAAATGACCAGCACAGTAAAGCCATTTCAACAAACAGTATTGGAAATATAAATTTCTTGCTTGGTGATTACCCGCGTGCCATTGAATTTTTCGAACAAAGTCTTAGCCTGGAAAGAGAAGTTAAAAGCAAAAGGGGTATCGCTATCAACTTAAATAATCTTGGAAATGTTTATCTGGCTCTCAAAGACAATAATAAGGCAAGAAATTATTACAACAAGAGTCTGGAAGTCAATCGAAGTGCCAAGAATTTGAAAGGAATGGCTATATGTTACAATGATCTGGGGAGCGTCTGTCTTGCAGAAAAAGATTATGCTGAAGCACTAGGATACTTCAACAAAGCGCTTGAACTGTTCACTATGATCTCGGATCTGCGCTATGTGGTCGACTCCAGAATTAACATTGCCAAAATCTTGATACAGCGCGGTGATATAAAACAAGCTGAACCATCACTGAAGCTTGCGCTTGCTCAAGCCGGGAAACTCGGCGTGCTCTCCCAATTGACAGAGATTAACATGATGTTATGCAGTATCAATGAACAAAAAAATGATTCATCAAAGGCACTTCAGTTCTACAAGAAATCTATCTTCTTCAAGGATAGTCTTCTAAATGAAACAAACCGGAGAAATATCGCTGCTATTCAGGCAAGGTTTGAGACAGAGACAAAAGCGAAGGAGATTGAGATGTTGAAGCACGAGAACCTGTTGAGAGATCAAAATCTGTCCCGCCAACGAACGACTTCCGGAATAATAATTGGCATACTACTCATCAGCGCGATTGGCACCTACCTTGCCTATAAAAACAAAAAAAATGCCGGAAAAAAGCTCCAGCAGAAAGCCGTCATTATCGAAAAAGCTCAATTGGAGCTTAAACGCTATTCTCATGAATTGGAAAAGGCAAAAACGAAAGCTGAGAATTTAGCCGAAGCCAAATCCCAGTTTCTTGCCAATATGAGCCATGAAATCAGAACACCACTTAATTCAATCCTTGGATTTACTGATCTACTGGCCCGGGATCCTTCGACTTCAATGATTAACCGGTATATTAACTCAATCAGGCAAAGCGGAAGAGGGCTTCTTACCATCATCAACGATATTCTTGATCTTGCTTACATCGAATCAGGAAAAGCTCATCTGTCACTTACTCAGGTAAATCTTAGCAATTTTCTGGAAGAGATACTGGCTGCATTTTCTTTAACCGCCAATGAAAAGAACCTGTTGTTATCCATTGAATACATCACCAGGGTTCCAGATTGGCTTATTGTTGATGCTCAACGTCTTCGCCAGATATTGTTTAATCTGGTCGGAAATGCCCTTAAGTTTACTGATCATGGTAAGGTCACCGTCTCAGTCAGTGTCAGTAACGAAAAGGCCGAAGCGGGTAATTCGGTCGACCTCGTTATTACGGTTAGGGATACCGGTAAAGGTATTGCTGCTGAAAATCTTCAAATGATTTTTGATTCTTTTAGCCAGATTAAGCCCTCCAACTCTACTTTGGAAGGGGGTAACGGGTTGGGACTAACCATCAGCCAGAGACTCGCCCATCTGATGGGTGGACAGCTATCTGTAGAGAGTATTCTTAATGAAGGCAGTTCCTTCACTTTGATGCTCCCTGATGTTCTGGTTGGATTGAATAATTTGAATTCGATACCCGATACTTCTTCTCTGGAAACACGTTTCTTCGACTCAAAAGTGCTGATCGTCGACGATATAGCTGACAACCGGCTTTTGCTTAAAGAGCTTATCAGTTTTAAGGGAATCTCCGTAATGGAAGCAGCTTCAGGTGAGTTAGCCCTTCAATACGCGAAGAGCCATCATCCCGACCTGATTCTACTCGATATCAGGATGCCTGGAATCGATGGTTTTGAGGTAAACCGACGCCTGAAAGATTGTCCAACAACAGCCAATATTCCAACCATTGCCGTCAGTGCCTCGGTTTATAATACCGACAAAGAATTGTTTATTCAGGCCGGCTTTCACGATTTTCTGTCAAAACCACTTCAATTCAATGAATTATTATCTATTTTGCATAAATATCTTGATGTAAAGTATTCATCATGAATCAAGACACTAAAAATTTAATCATTAGAGGTTTTCACCAGTCGTTTGGTGATAAACAAAAGGATTTGCGGCTTTTTTTTGCACCAGGCAGAGTCAACCTGATCGGTGAGCACACGGATTATAACTATGGACTGGTTCTCCCTTTTGCCATTAACCTTGGCACGTCTCTCGCCATCAGACCCAACGGAACCGATTCTTTCCGGTTCGTGTCATCTGGTTTTAAAGAAAATGGAGAAGTTAAGATAAACGCCGCTTTCGAACAGCATAAGCAAAATTGGTGGAAGTACCCGCTGGGTGTTATTGAGATATTCCGCAAAATGGGACACAATTTGCCAGGGCATGACTTCTATTTCTACGGTGACCTTCCTCATAGTGCCGGGCTCTCATCTTCTGCATCCATTGAAATGGTAACCGCCATAGCACTTAACAATATCCTTTCAGCAGGATTTGGCAACTTTCAACTTGTTGAAATCGCCAGAAAAGCAGAAAATGAATTTATTGGACTGAACTGCGGTATCATGGATATGTATGCCATCGGGATGGGTAAACCGGGAAAAGCAATTAAACTCGACTGCAATTCCAACGACGGGCAACTGGTATCAATCGATTTTACGGGAAAAGCTTTCATGGTAAGCAATACCAATCGCCCTCGCGGATTAGCAGATTCAAAATACAATGAACGAGTGGCCGAATGTAAACAAGGGTTAGCACTTGCTGCCCATCACCTGAAACTTCAAAATCTTGGCCAACTGACAGTTAATGACCTTGTAAGCATCAAGCCGTTTTTTAAAGAGCAAACAATTTATAACCGGCTCTTTCATGTGGCCTCAGAAAACGAACGGGTACGTGAAATGGTGGATGCACTTGAAACAGCAGACTTTAAGCAAATTGGTGTATTGCTGAATGCATCGCACTTGAGCCTGCGTAATGATTATGAAGTTTCGTGTTTTGAATTAGATGTTTTAACCGAAGAAGCAAATAAATTATCGTTTACCGACGGAAGCCGAATGACTGGTGCAGGCTTTGGAGGATGCACGCTAAGTCTGATAGATGATCAGGCTAAAAATGAATTTGCTGCCAAAGTAGGAGAAGCATACTTGAGAAAAACAAACCGGGCAGCAGACTTCTATATGGTACATCCCGCAGATGGGATTCATGAAATAAATATAAATGATTAAGGATAACTGTTTTATGAAAAAGATTCTTATAGCCGCTATTTTATTAATATCAGGACTGATAAACCCGACTGTAAGAGGTCAGGAAATTCCTGCCAATTTCTGCCTGTCGGACGATGAAGCCACCTTGTTTCGTATGATCAATGAATTCAGGGTAGCCAATGGTGCTACGCCGCTGGTGTTATCTAAATCTTTATCGTACGTGGCTCAACTTCACGTGAAAGATCTACATCTGAACAACCCTGCCGTCAACGGTTGTAACCAACACAGCTGGAGTGATAAAGGCAACTGGGCGCCTTTCTGTTATCCAAAGGATCAGACCCGTAAAAAATCGGTATGGGATAAGCCTAAGGAGCTCACAAAATACCCGGGTGTTGCTTACGAAGTGCTTTACTGGGAAAATGCTGCTGCCTTCCCTGATCAGATCATCGAGAATTGGAAAAGTACACAACAGTCAGCCAGCCTCATTCTTGGGCATGGCAAATGGGCCAGAAATCATTGGAAAGTAGTTGGTATGGCGATTTTTAAAGGATATGCCTGTGCTTGGTTCGGCGAATCAGCAGATCCTGAGGGAGAAATCAGAATTTGCCATTCCGACTCAGTCGTTGCCTTCAAAGCCGATGCCATATTGCAAGAACCACAAAATGAGCAACCCGGTTCTGATGTTGTAATCGTTAAGAAAACTGGTCGTTTTTACATCATAAGCGGCAGTTTCAACAACCTGAAACAAGCGCAGGCTACCCTGAAGGATGTACGCAAACTGGGGTATAAACGTTCACAAATCATCGAGAATGATGGGAAATTCCGTGTCTCTATCGATGACTTTGAATCAGTTGAACTGGCCAAGGCTGGCCGTAGAAAGATTGCAAACAAGTTTCGGGATGCGTGGATTCTGAGTTACTGACTGTTAGTCTGTACAGTTCTGAACCCAATAGTTTCATTATGATCGGACGAAATGATTTTCTTCCTTAATGTGTTAATCACATTCCATTTTGCTATATACAGGATGGGTGGTCTTATTCCTCCCGGATATACCCTTCTTATTTACAAAATCTGATTTGTAAAGCAATTTATTGCATTAATTTGTTGTTTTTGCTTGTTTTAGTGTTGTTTATGTATATCTCTGCTACCAGGATTACTTTTTATATTACCAAGCCAAACAACGGAAAGATGAAAGTATCAATTCAAGGTTTAAGGGTTAGTATTTCATTATTGACACTAACGTCACTTAAGCAGGCCTGATTGCCATTGATCCTCACAGCCATAAATCTTCCTCACGACGAAGGATGCCCCCAATAGGAAGAAAAAACCTGATGCTCCATCGATCTGGATCCTCCGGAGGTGTCCTCAGTCTGGTCGGCAAATCGCTTGTGTAAAGGACTCTGCGGACGAAAACACTTCCAAAGCGACAATTGCGCTACTCAATTTAACCGCCAAGATATTCAAACAGGGGCATATATTGGCAGGTAAGTAAAATTTAAACGATTCATTTTTTTTTTCACCCATCCCCGAATTTTATACGGGTTTGGCATAATAATGGCATAGCATAATGGAGTATCAAAAGAACTTATACCGCATTTCAGCCGAAAATCAAGCAAAGATCAACCTTAACCGTACGCTTGACGAACGCTTGATCTACGCTTAATCTACGGTTGATCTACGGTCCATCTTAAAAAATGACACATTTCCCTTAGCCTTCGAGTAGCCGGAATGCACTCCATCCGGCTTTTTCGTCATTCTCTGATACTGATCGGGATTTAAGAGCCGGGGACGATATAATTATTGTAGAGACAAGGCATGCCTTGCCTCTACAAACTAAAACGATTACCTGCTAAAAATCGTTGGTAGCTATCGAGAGCCAAAACCAAAGCTAAAGTTTAAGCCAAAGCCTCTCGTAACATACTGTAAACCCGTTAAAAAGACTAGTAAAAAAAGGCTTTACTCCCTCTTTGATATATATTTGATATAACTTTGGTCTCTTTATGTCTTGATTGTCAGCTTGTTTTAAACGTAATGTTTGGTTACTTAATCCCCCTTGAACGAACATTGAACTAAAATTCTTAATAATTGCAATTTCCGCGATTTCATTGAACGAAGTTAGAACGAAAGTGTCAGCCTGGAGGCTGAAGGAAAAATGAACGGAGTGGCGATTTTTCGTGTAATATCTTGAAAGATTGAAAATTATTGATGTATAATCATGAAGACTGCCATTTTATATAAAGAGGCTTGATAAACAAATTTTAGAAATCAATGAACGGTTTGATCGGTTTTTGGTATAGGAATATAAAAGGTCTCAGCCGTTAGAAAAATTCAAAAATATACCCGAAAGATGCAACGTTGATTATGCAATTGGTCGTTTGTGACGAACGAAAGAAGGGTACCCATCAGACTTAAGTTAAAAGTTATACGGTATGATTTCCATCTGATAGCATACAAAAACAGCGCCGGTTCATATAAACCGGCGCTGGCAGTATTAGTAGTCAAGATGATCAGGAAGTGCTGTCTATTTCGCGAAGGCGATGGCTCTGGTTTCCCTGATCACAGTAATCTTGATTTGTCCGGGATAGGTCATCTCGTCCTGAATTTTCTTTGAAAGGTCATAAGATATCTGGCTGGCTTCGACATCGGTAACCTTATCGGCACCAACAATTACCCTTAACTCACGTCCGGCTTGAATGGCATATGTTTTAACGACGCCGGGGTAGGTGAGGGCAAGGTCCTCGAGTTTATTGAGACGCTGAATGTAAGCCTCGACCACTTCGCGTCGTGCACCAGGACGGGCACCAGAAATGGCGTCGCATACCTGAACGATTGGCGCAAACAACGACGTCATTTCTTCCTCCTCATGATGGGAGCCGATGGCATTGCAAACCTCTGGCTTTTCCTTGAATTTTTCGGCGATTTTCATCCCGGCAAGGGCGTGGGGCAGGTCACTTTCGGTATCAGCTACTTTTCCGATATCATGAAGCAGACCGGCTCGTTTTGCTTTTTTCGGGTTAAGTCCCAGTTCGGCAGCCATAGTAGCACAGAGTCGGGCGACTTCAATTGAATGTGCCAACAGGTTTTGTCCATAGGAAGAGCGGTATTTCATTTTTCCGATCAACCTGAGCAATTCTGCATGCATTCCGTGAATTCCAAGGTCAATGGCTGTACGTTTACCGGTTTCAAGAATTTCCTGTTCAACCTGTTTTGTTGTTTTAGCAACGACTTCTTCAATTCTGGCCGGGTGAATACGGCCATCGGTAACGAGTTTGTGGAGTGATAAACGGGCAATTTCACGACGCACAGGATCAAAGCCTGAAAGGATGATGGCATCGGGAGAATCATCAATGATGATCTCAACGCCGGTTAATGATTCCAGTGCTCTGATGTTTCGTCCTTCACGGCCAATAATTCTGCCTTTAATTTCATCATTTTCGATGTTAAACACCGAGACAGTGTTCTCGATAGCATGCTCAACGGCAGTTCGCTGAATTGACTCGACGACGATTTTACGGGCTTCGTTATTGGCCGTTAACTTAGCCTCATCAATTATATCCTTGATCATTGCCTGGGCATCAATTTTAGCGTCATCTTTCAGGCTCTCGATGAGTTGGTTTTTTGCTTCACTGGCCGACATCCCTGAAATCCGTTCAAGCGTTTCATATTGTTGCTTCATAAACTTGTTGATTTCAGACTCCTTTTTATTAAGCGATTCAGTCTGAAGGTCTATATTGGATTTAAGGGTTTGGATTTCGCGTTGTTTCTTCTGAAGCTCATCCTGACGCTGATTCAATTGGGTTTCGCGTTGTTTTAGGCGAAGTTCATTTTTCTGTATTTGGTTGCTCCGTTCGTTCATTTCCTGCTCATGCTCCGACTTTAATTGCAGGAAATTTTCTTTTGCCTGAAGCATCTTTTCCTTTTTGATGACCTCGGCTTTATCATTGGCTTCTTTGATGATAACGTTGCTCTTTGATTCGGCAGAGCGTCGGATCATAATTGATGTCAAAAAGCTCCCGAGAGAAGCTGAAGCTATGGCTACAGCGATCCATATAATTATATCCATCTTTAAATAGTAGTTTTAAGGAACCTAAACGCCCGACAAAAAAACCCGCATAATCCCAGAGTGAAGCAAAACCCCTTGACTTTCATGTTTAGGGCAGCCTGTGACTTTAAACTTCCACTGTCTTCAGATGAAGATACCTGGGACGAACCCTGGCCGAGGCCTGTTCTACGTCACATTGAGTCAAGCCCTAAAGCTTATAATGTTGAGTTTGCGCACCGTTATGGATTAATGCGGGCATTTATTTTGTGCAGCAATCAAAGAACAAAAGGTGTATCGTCTTTTAAACAGTTATATCAAGCAACATGTTCAACTCATTCAATCGTACTTTCAGTTGATCGTGATCAGCCTGACCGGAGTCATCCTTCATCAGTCCTTCACTTGCCAACTGCAGGGCTACCATGGCCAACAGATCCTGCCTGTCGCGATAGGCATATTGTTCTGCGTATGTTTTAACCTTCATGTTGATGCTTTTAGCAGCTTCTCTGATGAAGGCTTCCTGATCGCCCTGTATTGTCAATCTATATGATCTGTCAGCAATTACAACACTGATTGTTTGTTCATTCATAATCTCCTCGTTGTATTCCCTGACTGTTAAACTATTCAACCATTTAAAAGGCTGATACAATGATCTATTTCCCGCACCAATTGGTTTATTTGTTTTTTCGTGTCGGTTGTATCAGTTCCCGTGGTTAATGTATGAGCAATTTTTAAAATTTTGTTTTCTTCTTCCAGTTTGCCAATCCGGGCCAACAAGTTTTCAATCGTTTGTGACATTTGGCTTAACTCGCTTACTAGCTTTTTATTTTCAGCCTCTTTTATATGAAGCTGGCTAATGAGTCCGTTGATTTTCCGCTCAATATCAGTTACAAGTTGATCTATTTCCTGCATAACCCCGGATTTTCTGCGGAATTATTTTAGCAAATTTACACCAACTTGGTGCAAATTCGACATCATTCCAGCAATCTTTTTAACAATAACTTTAATCATTCTTTTTATTTAATTGATTGTTATTGTTTTGAGTCTGAAAACAACTCTGGTCGCCGTTGTTTGGTTCGCTCCACTGACTGTTCTAATCGCCACTGCTGAATTAAACGGTCGTTGCCCGACAACAATACAGGAGGTACAGGCCAACCATTATAGGTCGCGGGGCGGGTAAAGACAGGAGGAGAAATCAGTCCATCCTGAAAGGAATCAGACAAGGCAGAGGTTTCATCATTTAAAACGCCAGGGATAAGGCGCACGACAGCATCAGTAATCACAGCAGCTGCAAGCTCTCCGCCCGACAACACGTAGTTACCGATACTAATTTCTTTGGTTACCAGATGTTCCCTAATTCTTTCATCAATTCCCTTATAGTGGCCGCAAAGTATGATCAGGTTACTGCACAGCGATAGCCTGTTAGCCATTGGCTGACTAAGAAGTTCGCCATCAGGCGATGTGTAAATAACATCATCGTATTGTCGCTGGCTTCTTAAATGATTAATGATATTGAAGACAGGCTCTACCATCATTACCATTCCGGCACCACCTCCAAAAGGATAATCATCAACACGCTTATGTTTGTCGTCCGAATAATCCCTTAAATTATGAAGAATTATTTCAGCCATGCCTTTCTGTTGAGCTCTTTTCAAAATTGAATGTGAAAAAGGACCTTCGAGCAATTCTGGAAATATTGTGATTATCTCTATTCTGATCATTTTACCGTTTTGCTGGTATTGGACTGCAAAGTTAATCAGTAAAAGGAAATACCCACATGGTAAATCTGAGTTAGATTCATTCCCCGATTAATGGCCTAAGTAGACCTATTGGACTTATAATTCAGATAATGAATCTTTACTTATAATTGAAGTGGTATCAGGATTTTAATAACTTTGTTTAACTGACCAATCGATGTGGCATTAAACGCAAGATATTGTGGACCTGAAACTTGACATTACGGTATTGTATGTTGAAGATGAGAATATTTTCCGTACAGTATTGAAAGAGATACTTGAAGAGACTGTTACTAATGTGGTACTGGCCGACAATGGTATGGCCGGATTGGAAGCTTTTGAAAAATATCACCCGCAAATAGTTATAACAGATATCGCGATGCCCAGGCTTAACGGGCTCCAGATGTTGAAAGCCATTAAAAAGATACAACCTGAAATCAGGACAGTAGTCACCACATCCTATTCAGAAACCGAATACTTTTTAGAAGCTATAGAACTTGGGGTAAACAGGTTTATACTAAAACCATTCGACAGGGCTCAGTTTAAAGAAATCATTACTGATTTGGTTAGCTCTATTGATTACGACAATAAACTGCGGCTTGAAGAACAACGGAGAAAGAAGGCTGAGGAAGCTCTGACAAATAGCGAGTTATTATTCAGAACGCTCATTAGCAACGCTCCTCAGGCCATATTCCTAACTGATCCTGTGTTAGGAAAGGTGATTGAAGTCAATGAGTCAGCTTCACGCTTGTTGGGCTATACCAAAGAAGAACTAACAAGGATGTTCCACTCTGATTTCACAGGAAAAGAGCAGGCCGAAATGCAATTACAAAAGCATCGCGACATATTGGAATCTAATGCTTTCGTCAGTGAGACACATGAAATTGATTTGATCCGGAAAGATGGAACCCTTATATCGACTGAGGTAAGCGAAAAGATTATCCTTTTCAGTGATTATGCTCTGGTAATGGGGATTTATACTGATCTGACAGAGCGTAAAAAGGATGAACGCCGACTTGCAAACTACCATCAACACCTTGAACAACTGGTGGAGCAACGTACGCGAGAGTTAACAGATGCCAATCTAAGGCTTCAGGAACAATTGGAAGCCCGTGAAAGAGCCGGCAAACAAAGGATGAGAAGGTCGGGTATTGAGAAACTCATGCTTAACATCTCGTCCGCCTTCATTAATCAATCGGCTGATACCATTAACACTACAATTGATTCATCCCTCCAGAAAATAAGTAAGCTCAATAATGCCGGAAAAGCCTTTGTTTGGTTACTAGATGAAACGGGTGCTGTCAAGAGAAGTTACTACTACCTGAAGGAAGGTTTGGCCTTTCAGCTTTTAGCGCATAAAGGATTTGTAATCAATGAACTACCTCTAATCTGGAAATCTGTCTCCGAAGGTAATTACTGGGCAGTAGATGATCTGGAAAACCTAACCAAAAACACGAAGGAATACCAGTATTTATCGGGCAACGGAGTAAGTTCAGCAATCTTTTGCCCAATAAACAATGAGTCAGGATTAGCAGGTGTTATTGGTTTAATGGCCTTCAACGAAAAGGTGATATTCGACTCAGATACCGTCTTTTTACTCAACATGGCCGGGAAGATACTGGCAAACGCCTTTTTGCGTCATGAATCGGCTATCGCGCTTATCAGCAGTGAAGAAAAGGCTCATGCTTTATTAAATGCTTCAACAGCATCAATGGTTCTGTTTGATATAGAAGGCGTCTTGCTTGAAGTAAACGAAAGTGCTGCTGAAGCGCTGAATATGCCCGTCAATGAGTTAATTGGTAAAAACTATTTTGATCTGCATCCCTCTTTTATCGCCGAGAAGCGGTGGCCTGTGATCCAGCAGGTAGCCGAAACCGCAACCAAGACCATTTTCCGCGATTCATACAAGAATCTTTCATTTGAACATTTGATCTATCCGATCATCAATCAGCATAACAAAGTTGACAGAATCGCCATGATGACCCGGGAGATTACCAGCTATGTAGATGCTCAGAATCAAATCCGGAATCAGTATAACTTCTTGCAAACTTTGATTAACAGCCTCCCCAACCCGGTTTATTACAAAGATGCAAATGATCAGTTCATTGGGCTTAACAAAGAGTTTCTGGCTATTACCGGAAAATCAAGGCAGGAAATTATTGGAAGGAAATTTGTTTATGATGAGATCAATGAGTTCGATAAGGCCATTAACCTGAAAAACGATGAACTGAAAGAGTCAAATCCAATTAAACGATTTGAAGCGGTTATAACCTATGTAGATGGAACTAATCATACTGTACTCTTCAATAAATCATTATTCTATGATGTTGGAGGGAGAATTGGCGGAACCATAGGAGTTTTGATCGACATTACCGAACTTAAAAGATTTGAGTATGAGCTTAAGGAGCTTAACTATAATCTGGAGACCCGTGTAGTAGAAGAATTGAGAAGGACAGAGAAACAACAAAATAAACTGATCCAAAAGTCGAAGATTGAGTCACTTGGTCAGCTTGCTGCTGGAATGGCGCATGAGATTAACCAACCCCTTGGTGGGATATCAATGAGTTTAGAAAATATTTTACTCAAACAGAACAGGGCAAATCTGACAGATGATTACCTTGTTCAAAAGATTGAGCAATGCTTTGAAAATATCAGCCGGATTAAACAGATTATTGATCATATCCGGACTTTTTCGCGCGACCAACAGAACTCTATTCTCGAGCGGGTTAATTTACTTGATGCCATCTCCAATACGCTATTGCTTATAGAGGCACAATTTAAAAATCATCATATTCAATTAGAAATTAATCACATAGAAGACTCGCTTTATTTTAATGGGAATAAATACAAGCTTGAACAGGTAATATTAAACTTGCTGTCGAATGCAAAAGACGCCCTTGAAGAAAAGGAGAAATTGACACATAACAAGAAGCTTGAGAAAAAAGTGATTATCAACTGCCTTAGAGAAGGAGCATTTATCATTATGACTGTGGCCGATAATGGAACAGGGATTGAGCAGGATAAACTTGATAATCTCTTTGAGCCATTTTACACAACGAAAGCGACAAATAAGGGAACAGGTTTAGGATTATCGATCGTGTATGGTATAATCAAAGAATTCAATGGAAATATCAATATTGACAGCACTATGGGCGAAGGTACTGTTGTTGAGATTATTCTTCCATCTATCCCCTTATAAACTTGAAAAACTATTCAATTAACTTGTAAACAGTTAATTGCCCGTTTAAGGTTCGGAAATATTGACAATTATATATTCTCAGATTGCCATAGAACATGTATCTTTGACCTCCAGCGACAAACAGACCACCCCGGCTTTAGAAAAGTATGATTTTCACAAAATGAAAATATTACTTTCCAATCAATCTGTTAGCTACGATGACCGCGTTGGAAAACTGTATCAGATAAATATTCAGAATTTTTAATTTCAAGTTAGTATAACTCGTATGAAAGAAACCCTAAGCATACTCATTGTTGATGATGAACAAAGCTATCGGAATGAATTAACTGAATTTTTCAGCGACAATCAGTTTCATGTCCATACTGCTGCTCTGCCATCAGAAGCATTGAGAGTGCTAACTACCAATGATATAGATATTGTTGTACTAGACATAAGACTTCCGGAAATGAGCGGGCTCGATTTGCTTCGCTTAATCAAGAGCGACTATCCTGATATCGAGATTATCATGATCTCAGGTCATGGCGATATGGATAGTGTGATTCAGGCGATGCGCAATGGAGCCACTGACTTCTTCTCCAAGCCATTTAAGATGCTTGAAATACTATCAGCTATTGAACGCTCGAAACGATTTATCGTGCTAAACAGCAAGTTAAGAGATGTTGAGCAGAATTTTCAAAGAGTCAGCAGACAGTTAAATGATAATTTCGGTCATGGAATTATAGGCCAAAGCCGTGCCATGAAGCAGGTGATGGATATGATCGGAAAAGTATCGATTTCAGACAGTACAAGTGTTTTAATCACTGGGGAGAGCGGGACGGGAAAAGAACTGGTTGCAAGGGCTATTCACTTACTAAGCCCCCGACGTGATAAATACTTCTATGCCGTAAATTCTAGTGCCATTACTGAAACGCTGTTTGAAAGCGAGTTTTTTGGACACACAAAGGGTGCGTTCACGGGTGCCTCAGAGAATAAAACAGGCTGGTTTGAAGTGGCTAATAAAGGGACTCTCTTTCTGGATGAAATCGGAGACCTTCCAATGGCTTTGCAAATTAAATTTCTCCGGGTACTTGAAGAGCGCAAGATCAGCAGGGTAGGTGCAACGAAAGAAATTGACATAGATGTAAGGATTATTGCTGCTACGCACCAAAATCTTGAGCAATTAACCGAGGAGAAAAGATTTAGACTGGATTTGTTTCACCGGCTTAATTCCTTTGTAATCCAACTTCCTCCATTACGTGAACGAAAGGAAGATATTCCATTGTTACTGAAACATTTCGTGGCTGATTATAGTAACAAACTTGGCAAGAATATCGAAATAATTGAATCTGGTGTCTTCGACATGTTGCAAGCCTATAAATTTCCCGGCAACATAAGAGAAATGAGAAACATGGCCGAAAGAGCCGTCATACTTGCTGAAGAAGGGCGAATTAAACCAGCCCATTTCATTATTTACAAAACCATGAAAATGGCTCCATCGACTGTGATGGATATGGCAGAAATCTATGATCTTGAACTTATTGAAAAGGAAACCATTGTCAAAGCTATAAAGAAAGCCAATTACAACAAATCACAGGCGGCAAGACTGCTTAAGATTTCTTTCCAATCTCTTGACCGTAGAATCAAGAAGTTCGATTTAACCTTTGAAACAAGGCTTATTTAGCGCAAAATGGCATGATGGCGACAATAATCGATGCATCTGAAGCAGCAAACACAACTGTTCAAAATAGTCGGCTTGCCTTCCTTCAATCTGATGCTTCGCGCAGAACATCTTTGCATACACTTATAACAGCTTACACACCGGGAGTAGTCAAATGACGGGTCGACAGGTATTGCGCGCCTGAGATTTATTGCTATGGGGTTTGACAGCAGTATTTAACGGTATCAGTTCTCCTTTATAGTAATAAAACTCAGAAGAACAATCCTGACACTTGAACTTTTTAAAGCAATCTACAGTTATAGCATGACCACATGTACAGCAAACCATCAGAGCAAATTTTTAATAAGCAGTGGAACTAATTTACGGAGAAATTTGAACTCGCTATATAAACAACTCATCTTTCGAATACTTTCAACGAATGCACATACTAATTGCTGATGACGACTCTCTTAACCGGATGGTTACCAAGACAATCCTGATGGCTCAAGGCATCGAAGTTACGGAAGTGATCAATGGTCTTGAGGCATACGAGACCTTCCTGATGGGGACGTTTACGGCCATCCTGATGGATATAGAAATGCCTGTTCTGGATGGCTTAAAAGCGATACAACGCATCAGAGAGCACGAACGAAAAAACGGGGGACATGTTCCCATCATTGCAATTACCAGTTATACACGCAAGGAAGACAGGGCTGAGTATTTCAGATTTGGAATTGATGAATACCTGAGTAAGCCATTTAAACCGTTTGAGTTATCATCAGTGCTTCAGCGATTTATTACAAAACAAGTGAACCTTTAACAATCTTACCTTGGAAAACTGTATCATTTGCCCGCGGAAATGTAATGTAAACAGGGATGTTTATCAGGGATATTGTCGGTCGGGAAGTATGCCTGAAGTGGCAGCAGTCTGTGTTCATAATGGAGAAGAGCCCCCTGTGAGTGGTCTTCATGGAATTGTAAATGTATTTTTTACCCACTGTAATCTTCAGTGTAACTATTGTCAAAACAATCAGATCAGCAAAAATTCATCAATAGGTCAAGGAGACAGGATGACAGTAGATGAATTGGTCGATTCGATTCAGAAAACCCTCACAAGCTCTGACCAGCCAGTAGGTTTTGTCAGTCCATCTCATTTTGTGAAGCAGGTGATAAATGCCGTTATGGAAATGAGAAAACGTGGTCTGAACAACACCATAGTGTATAACTCTAATGGCTTTGATTCAGTTGATTCAATCATGTTACTTGAACCATATATTGACATATATCTGCCCGATTATAAATACAGTGACGATTCATTAGCGGATCGATTATCAGGTGCCGGAAGCTATCCGGGAGTTGCCTTAAAAGCCATCAGAGAGATGTATCGTCAAAAAGGGAATCAGCTAATTATTGATGAAAATGGTTATGCAGCAAGGGGCTTGATAATTCGTCATCTTATGTTACCAGGTTATATTGATAACACGAAAGGGGTACTGTCGTCCATTGCCTGGGATGTAAGCCCCAATGTCCACATCAGCCTGATGGCGCAATACAATCCAATTTACTATAAAGGTGATGATGTTAATTTGCAACGGAAAGTGACAATGGCCGAATATGAGGCTGCTTGCGATTATTTTACTGAATTTGGATTACACAAAGGGTGGATACAATCAGTTGAAAGTACTGATAATTACAATCCCGATTTTGAGAAGCCACATCCTTTCGAACAAAAAGAGCCATAATCAGGCAGATTGTGATTTATTTTCTGTGTTTCGTGAGAGGAGTTGGTTCTGTACCGGCTTAAAATGGGTTCTCAGCAGAACCCAACGATCTGGATACCTTTTAAGTAACAAAATGATTCTGTCGCGGTGCTTTTTTAAAGCATCGCTGATAGCTGGCGCAGAAATAGAAGGGATGCATGCTTTACCCAAATTCTGTCCGGTAAGGCTTTCTCTGGCGTCGATTACTCTTCTTGCGGCCAACTCAAATCGATCAAGCAATGCAGTTGTACGGTCAGTGATTTTCTCAACAATGATTTCGCCTGCTTTTTCTGATTTTTCAGATGCGCTAAGAGCCATCAGATGCCAGTCGTAAAGTATAATATCAGGATCAGTAGGAGCCGCAGTAACGCTTGCAATGGCAATAGATCTGTTTATAAGCCTTTTTAATTCAGCGGGACGGATGTCAAGTTTCAGCAGGGCATTGAGTGCTGATATATCAATTGCAACAGTGATTCCGGCAGTAGCAGCAATTTCATCGGCGAAGTGTCTGATTATTTCAGCCTTCCATCTGTTCAATTTCTCGTTTGCATCATCAATCCCGGCATTTATTCCAGAAACCTGTTTTCCCAGAGTTTTAAAAGATTGAGCAATGGTATGTTGTGTTTTGTCAAATGTAAGGTACTCACCGGCTGTTTTGAATAATTGATGATATAGAAGAAAAGAGATTAAACTCTTGTGCTCGGTTGTCAGTTCTTTCTGCTGCCGGTCTTTTCCTGTCCAGTTAAAATGCTCAGGAAAGTGAATGTATATCAACAGATTTTTGTTTCTCTCTTCAAAATTAAGCCGTAAGAGCAAAATACGATTGTTTTCTTCCGAAAAAACGGTGCGTTGAATGAGGCTTCGCGTATTGATTTCATAGGGAAGATCATCAACGGAGAGCCATTCCCAAGGTGTCTTTGATTTAAAATGCAGATGAATTTGCTGTAAAAGATTACCACTACAGGTCTCATCACAAGGAGCCTCTCCATCAGATGCCATACAATACCTTAGTTCAGCCTGTTCTCTGTAAAATACCATCACCTTGGCAATACCCGGAATAATTCCCAGGGTATGTGTCACCATGCGGTATGGGTAAGATTGGTTTTCAGCGGCAATCATAGGATCGAAGGCTAACAGAATGGAACCATAAAATTAAGTATAAATAAGACTAAAAATTAATTTTTACTTAATTATTTTTCTATGACTTAATTAACTTAATTAATTTAAGCAAAATATTCAGCAAAAAGTTAAACTTAATATTTTATGAATTAATTGATTTTGATTGTATTATTGCATAATATTAATGGAATGCCGGTAATGGTTCGTGCTTAAAAGTTTAATAAGATGAGGAGCGATTTTTTCAATGAAATAGCTGAAAGCCGAGAACGTTTTTATATACAGTGTTTGGGTGAAAGGAAAGATATTGCTAAAAACAAACCAGAAAATGATAGCAAAGAACCGGGGGAAGACGCCGATGAAGTATTTGGAGGCAATCCAAATACTGAAGAGCGCAGAGAGCTACTCCTCAATTTTCTTGGAAAAATGAAGTTTTGGGTAGGTTTTTAAAAATTAGGCACAAAAAGCCGGTATGATTCAATCATGCCGGCTGGGTAGTTAATTGAATGAAAAGAAAAAAACAACTACAGTAATCACTATCGGGCGAGAGAAAACCATGATGTTACCCGGTCGGTTTTATCATCAGGCTCTAACTTATGACGAAACTCGTTCTTATGTTTGTTATACACATAATCAACCTCTAACTTTTTATAGTTAGCAGAGATATAGTGTAAAGCCTCGAAAACGGTATCCAATTCAGCATCAGTCATTGTTGGGTGAAGACTTAATCGGATCCAACCAGGTTTTTCACTAAGGTCACCAAAATTGATCTTCTCTGTTATCCGTTTCGATTTTTCATAGCTTACATCCAACAGGATATGGCCATATGTACCAGCGCAGGCACATCCACCCCTCACCTGAATTCCAAACAGATCGTTTAATAATTTAACCACCAGGTTATAGTGTAACCCCTCAAGGTAAAAGGAGATAATACCTAGCCGATTTTCTATATTATCGGCCAGAATATGCAGATTTGGAACTGCCCTTAATCCATACAAGCCTTTCTTTACCAGTTGTTGTTCACGTCGGTGGATATTGTCAGTTCCCATACTGTTTTTCAGGTCAATCGTAAGAGCACACCGCATGGCCTGCAAAAAGCCGGGGGTTCCGCCATCTTCACGTGCTTCAATATCATCTATAAACTTATATTCGCCCCAGGGATTGGTCCAATCCACTGTTCCTCCGCCCGGTTGATCGGGTACCCGGTTGTGATAGAGTGCCGAGTCGAAAACCATGATACCTGAAGTTCCAGGGCCTCCCAAAAATTTATGCGGAGAAAAGAAAATAGCATCAAGCTTTTCCATCGGATCGGCCGGGTGCATATTAATATCAACGTAAGGCGCTGAGGCAGCAAAATCGATGAAGCAAATACCTCCATTCTCATGCATTACACGGGCTAACTGATGGTATGGGGTTATGATTCCGGTTACATTAGAACAAGCGGTAAAAGAGCCTATTTTAAGGTGACGGTCTCTATACTCATGCAGCTTGGCCCGTAGGTCATTTAAATCGACCAATAACTCAGGCGTATGGCCGACAATAACGACCTCAGCTATTGTTTCGAGCCAGGAAGTGTGATTGGAATGATGCTCCATGTGCGTGATAAACACAACAGGGCGGTCGGAGGTTCCAAGACAATTCCCGTTAAACAACCGGCCACAAAACTTCAATCCCAGAATTCGCTGGAGTTTATTGATCACGCTCGTCATTCCGAAGCCATTGGTTATCAAAACATCTTTTGGGCCGGCATTCACATGCTGTTTGATGAGTTTTTGGGCCAGGTGATAAGCTTTCGTCATCATGGTTCCCGTTTCGCTTGTCTCTGTATGCGTATTGGCAACCCAGGGGCCGATTTCATTACAGACTTTTTCTTCGATCGGTTGGTACAACCTTCCACTGGCAATCCAGTCAGCATAGATTAGTTGTTTTTCACCATAGGGTGATTGAAATCTCAAATGGTGCCCTATTGTATTTTGTCGGTAGGACTCAAAATAATGCTCCATGTTTTTGGTAATATTTGGTGTCAAATTTACGAAAATTGGAGCCTCTGTAAACCTAAAATATAACTTGTAGAGTCTGTTGAAGGGAAAAGTATTTACAACATTTTGATCTTTAGTTTATTTTATCAAACTCTCTGTAGCAATTGAGAATGGTTACGTAGAGTTCATAGTCATTACTTTTCAATAGCTGATAGTTACTGATATAGCAAAATTGCATAAACCTTCTGATCGATTCGGCATCGGTTATCCCTGTTAACATCATTACGACCTGTGGATTATACCTTTTTAACCTGATCATCTCCAACTCATCTATGGTCAATAATTCTTTAAGTTTCCTCTTTTGACGACCTTCTTTGCTATATGCATCGTAAAGAGACTGAATCGGCCCTGAGATAGTAATACCAAAACCGCCAGTAGGCAAGGAGCCTGCAAGACCTAATGGAGGAATGTGTACGGTAAGGCTGGAATCGGCTGGAAGTTTCAGATTGGAAAATAACCGCTTGAAATCAAGAAAATTCTCTGGCAGAGCGTACACTGTAATCCCCTTTAACTCTGTAGATAAAGGCACAAGGTAAATATGAAAATCTGACACATTTGGTGAGTCATCCATTATAATTAACCTTGGAGAATAACCGATATGTGAGATAAAGATTGAGTCCCCCGGTTTGGCTATAATCTCAAAACAGCCAGAGTCGTTAGTCGTGGTTCCCAATCGCAAATCCATATTGATAACATGTGCGCCTGCCAGGATGGTTTCATCCAAACCAGTAATACTTCCCTTGACTGGTGTTGATTCCTGACTATAACCGATTATCAATTTGAAAGAAAGGGCAAATAGCAGTAAGAGTGTATATCGGTGCATGAAAGAATTTTGCACGAAATTAACTATTCATCCTGTTCGGTATTTTTAATAAAGGGTTAAAGTTTGTAAAAAAGAGTTAATACTATTTAAAAAAGAGGTGGTTGAATTAATATTCAACCACCTCATACTACAGAAAAGCAGTTTACATTCAGATGTTAAGGGTAATTCCTGCCATGAAATTGATCCCTGCCTGTGTAAAATAGCCGTCCATCTTATACTCCTTATGGTCGGATATATATCTATATATCCAGGCATTTGACTCATATTGAACGTCAAAGATATTATTAATTTGACCCCAGAGCCTAATTTCTTTAATCAGGTTGGTTTTGAAGCTGTATGATAAATTCAGATCGTTAATAAAGTAGGCATCAAGACTTCTTTCGTCATTGGAGGTATTATCAATAAACTGTTTCCCTACATATCGTGTATACCATGTAGTGGCAAAACCTTTCAACGGCTCATATCTTACCTGAGCACCGGCAGTCAGGGCAGGAGAGAAGCTCAGGTCGGTTTCTCCCAATGAATCTACCCGCTGGGCATACGTATCCCAATCATCAACATAAGCCACAAAGTCTTTAATTTTATTTGAGCTGAAAGTAGCATGTGCACCGATCATCAGGTTTTTAAACGGATTTGTTTCGGCTGACATTTCAATACCTGCCCGATAACTATCAGCAACATTGATCATGATGGGATCGCCTACATTGTTTATTTTACCTGTCAGCACCAGTTGATCAGTGTAGTCCATGTAAAACAAATTTGTTGAAGCCCTAAATATTTGGGATTGAAAATGGTATCCAATCTCGTAATCTAAAAGCTTTTCACTGGAAGGAATTTTCTCGGGATCGGCATCCTTAAAGTCAGAGCGGCTTGGTTCCCGGTGAGCAATTCCCACAGAAGCCCATAAACGATGGTTTTGGCTTAAATGCCATGAAAGTCCGGCCTTAGGATTAAAAAAGTTGTAATCATGTTTCTGGGTTAAATCACGCAAATCATCTCCGTTGCCTGTAATTGAGTGGCTTACTGTTCTGAATTGCAAATCGGTATAAAGGTTTAATGAAGAAGTTATCTGCCAGTCAGTTTTTAAAAATGAATTGAACTCCTTTTTTATACCATTTCCTTCATACCAACGAGTTCCAGGTGTAATAGCAGGATAGAACTTTGCCCACAGAATAGTACCATAATGATCGCCATCATAATGATTATAAGCAGATCCAAAATTTAGGACCAGTTTATTTGTAACCTTATACTGAGCTGATGCAGTAGCACCAAAAAAGTCATTGTCAAGATACTTGCGTTGAATTACGTCTGTTTTATTAATTGTATCAGCGCCAGTAATTACATTATCAAAACCATAGCTACTGAAATTCTTACCTGATTTATAATTTTCATAGTAGCCGAAGCCATGCGTATAATGCAATGCAGCATTTACGCTGAAAGAGGGAGAGACCACATGACTAAAGAAGAACTGATAATGATCTTGCTGGTAATCATCTACTTCATCCTGGTAATATTTAATCTTTCCGTCGGGACCGATATATTCACCCGAAGGGTTGTATGTCCGGTTCGTAGACAGGCTATCAGAAGGTGTTCCATTCCAGGCCTGGTAAGTACGTTCATAGCCAGAGAACACATTCAGTTTAAATATAGTATTTTGTCCATAGTAACCTCCGCTTAGGAAAAAAGACTTCAGTTTGGCAGAGGCACGGTCAATATAACCGTCGGATGTCATGTGTGAAAGACGTCCTTCCAGAGCTATCCGGTTGGCAAGCATTCCCGTACCAAACCTTACATTATTCCTGATAGTATTGAAGCTCCCGGCGTTGGAAGCAATTTGGAGGTAAGGTTCTGATGATGGGGTTGCCGTGATTAGGTTTACACCGGCTCCAAATGCACTGTTTCCATAACTAGAAGTAGCGACTCCGCGTTGAATCTGGATTTCATCGGTTGATGAAGCGATATCAGGCAAATCCACCCAATAAACCTGATTCGATTCAGGGTCATTCAACGGGATACCGTTAACCATGACGTTGATGCGCGTCATATCCGTTCCTCTGATTCTGAAACTTGTATAGCCAACGCCAGCGCCGGCATCTGAACTTGTTACCAGCGAAGGAGTATTCTGAAGTAAGTAAGGCAGATCTTGTCCAACGTTTTTCTGGTCTATCTCCTTTCGCTGGATAGTCTTGACGGCTGCAGGTGCCATTTCACTGATTCTGGTGGCAGTAACGATGTATTCATCCTGCATAATTTGTTTGGGAACCATGGCCACAATAATCTGTTCTTTAGTAGGGATATCACAGTTGATCGACTGATTTGCATAGCCCAGATAACTTATCGTCAGGGTATAACTACCGGGCTTGAGACGATTAAAATGAAATGATCCGTCAGGTTTTGAAACTGTTGCCATCAGTGATGGCGTAATTGTGACGTGTGCTCCGCTAAGTGGCTCTTTTGAATTAGCATCTGTTACTGATCCAAGCAGGGTTGTTTGGGAGTAAGTGGCTAGTGACCACAACAAGAAGACAAAAATTGAAACGTTTTTTTTGAGCATGGAAACATTGGTTTTAAATGGTTAAACATAAAAAACCAATAGGGAAGGAGAGAAGAATGCCTGGAAGAATTCCCTTCGTCGGTATGATCCGCATCAGGTTCCAAGGGTGTGATCTCAGCCCGTTTTAATTCGGGCACCCCTATTCGGTTATTTGCTGCAAAGGTATAACAGAAATTTGATAATATGGGGAGCAGAACTTATGTTTAATTTAAATTACTGATAAACAACATGCTGCCAAAAACATTGATTTTTGTCGCATTTTTAACCATTTTTGCTGACTAAATAAAATAATTCCGGATGAAGCAGATTGTTATAATAAATGGTCCAAATTTGAATTTAATTGGAACACGTGAGCCGACTATTTATGGCAGCGAAGTTTTGGATGATTATCTGAAAGAGTTAGCTTCATTATATCCTGAATTTAATCTGATTTACCGTCAAAGTAATGTTGAAGGAGAAATCATTAATTGGTTGCATGAATTTGGCTTCTCTGCTGCCGGAATAGTGATTAATCCAGGTGCCTATGCTCATACTTCAGTTGCGATTGCCGATGCTCTTAGAGCAATTAGCACCCCGGCAATTGAAGTTCACATAAGCAATGTTTCAGCGCGAGAAGTATATAGGCATACGTTGCTGACAGGTGCAGCCTGCGTGGGTATTATATCGGGACTTGGATTAAAAGGGTATCGAATAGCCGTAAGCTATTTCACTGAAGGCTAAGCCACTAGCTGGTAAACTTTTTCTGGGACAATTGACTAAATTGTTTTCTGCGAAGCAGGAAATGCTCAAAAACAACATTTCCCTTGTACATCTGAGAAACCAAAATGCCGGGGATTTTTCTCCTTTTATGCAGTGTAACGGGTAATGAGCGATAGAAACTCATGTGCGCTCTAAAAACAGCCCAGAGATCATGCCAGCCCCCGTCAGCTAAGAATTTGAGCGCGGCAATTCCATCAAGCAATAATCGGGTAAAAAGTACCGGTATCAAGTACCTTTTGGGCAGATTTTTGCACAACATGATACTGTTATTGCGCATGTTAAGATATGTTTTCTTCCATGATTTTTTCGGTAAGGTTCCTCCACCTACATGAAAGACAACAGATTCAGGGCAGTACATTACTTTGTAGCCATGTTGTTTTGCGCGCCAGCAAAAGTCAATTTCCTCCATGTGGGCAAAGAAATCATCATCTAACCCTCCCAACTGATGGTAAACAGCTGCTCTGACTACCATACAGGCACCACTGGCCCAGAAGATTTCACGACGCTCGTTGTATTGGTTATCATCATTCTCGATATTCTGGAATAACCTGCCCTGACAAAACGGATAACCAAAAATATCGATAAAACCACCTGCCGCCCCGGCATATTCAAACTGATCAGGATGATGATAACTTCTGATTCGCGGTTGGCAGGCAGCTATTGATTCATCCGAATCCATCAGAGCGATAAGGGGTTTCAGCCAGCCATCAGTAACTTCAATATCGCTGTTGAGCAAAACATAATACTCGGAATTGATCTTTTGTAGTGCAAGATTATACCCGGTTGCAAAACCACCATTTGACTCATTTCTGATTATGTCCACAGAGTTAAAATTGCTGGTAAGCATGGCCACAGAATCATCATCAGAATTATTATCCGCTACAATGATGATTCCATCATCGTGTGTAAATTTAATAACACCGGGAAGAAATTTTTTCAAAAACTCCTTCCCATTCCAGTTAAGAATAACAACGGCTGTTTTAGTCTTGGTCAACACGAAGTATTTCAATCAGGTTTTGGAAAACATGGATAATCAGAATGGGTCATTGTAATAACGACCGCTTTGACCATCGAATCCATTTTGACCATTGTCGACGTTTTCGAGTTGAATCCTCTTGAGTTGTGTCTGCCATTGAGGGTTGTAAAACTCTCCCTGAGCATCTGAGTGAAGCAGGGTATAATCGTCTCCGGCGAGATGTGGATTATAGAAGACAAATTTCTTATTCCGTTGGTTCTTGATAGTATAATAATGCCATATCTGATAAGGAACTAAACCACCGTCCTGACCGGTAGTTCCACCTCTATTGTTGGTCATCTGGGAGTTACTGGCATCAAATGGTCTGTCAGTAATGGTATTGGGGGAGCCATACTGCAAATAAACCCTTCCCCGGTCAGTATCAAATCCTCTTCTGAATTTATTCCCAAATAATTTATTGACCTTTCTAACTTCTGAATAATAAGAAAGCCAGGCTCCCAAAGGGTCAATTTCATTGCGTTGTTGCCAAAAGAAGTTTAAGAATCGTTGCAGATTCACACTACTGGCTTCTTTGGCTTGATTGTCAATGAATATTTTTTCAGAGACCGTGGCGATAGGTCGAAGAGATAAGACCCAATCCCTAAGTGTATCATTATTACTCATCGTAATAGCAAAAGAACTTTCAACTGATGTTGGGATATCTGCCATTAATGAATCGTTAAGCCGGGGATTGCTCCGCTGAATAAACAACGAATTATAACCTACTATTTTATTGTTTTTATCACGAATCTCTATGGAGAGATTATAGTTGCCAGAAGTCAGATTTTTTATATCAAACTCGGCAAATATCGGAATAACCTGCCTGGTTTCAATTACTTTAGATCTAGAATAAGAATCCAATTTTTTTCCTGATTCATAGGGTTGAAGATACCATGAAGCGACCAGCTTTTCTTTCTCTCCAAGAACAGTATCTGAATTATAAATCTCAGTATAAAAGGTTAAGCTAGTTGCTGATTGAGAAAAAAAGTTGCTGACTCTCGGAATCAGATCATATCCTCCCTTAGTCATCATTCCGGCTGTTACAGACGGTTTGTAAGAATCAACAATTTCAATACCACTGACGACCACTTGTTGTCTATCATAAAAAATTTCAACAGGAATGTGGTAATTGTACTTATTATCCGGTTGAGCCCGATCATAAAGAGTTAACTCCAGGTCATAAGTACCGGGCTCAAGAGGAATTCTTTGCTGGTCGATGAAGTCAAAAACCGTTAGAGAAGTATCAGCTTGCTCAGGACTAAGCAATTCGTATTTTCTATAAGTTTTAATTACAGAATCTTTTCTGAACACCATGGTAATCTGCAGGACACCTTGGAACATCCCATTTGCCTTTTTCTCAAACACGACACTCTTGCCTCTGACCCCAAGATATGTTTCCAGGTAGGATCCGCCTTGCGGTGTATAAAATGTGGCATAACTCATTTCTGCCATAAGCCTCTTGGCCTCAACAGAAGATCCCTGGCACATCAAGAGAGTTATTACCAGAGCTTTGATGAAAAAAATCCTGTTTATCATAGCAAATGTTTAAAAAAAGTGAACTGCGTTGTAAAGATATAGCTTTTTAACCAATCAGGTCATAGCAAAAATCAATCCGATGTTTCCTAACAACTTCGACGATCCGGAGTGGATACAAGGTTGCTTTCTTTAGAAATTAATCATGGGAAGGCTTGCAGATAATGAAAAAAGTAGTAATTTTGCCCCCGGAGAGATGGCAGAGTGGTCGATTGCGGCGGTCTTGAAAACCGTTGACCCTCACGGGTCCGGGGGTTCGAATCCCTCTCTCTCCGCCAAAATACATTAATTTGAATCCTGACCGTTAGATCAGGATTTTTTTTTGTAGTAATTCAGCCAGAACCTGTTTCTCTTTTTTTGTCAGACGTTGAATTACCCTTGTAGTATCAAAGAAATTTGTATTTTTGCATCGGAGAAATGCCGGAGTGGTCGATCGGGACTGACTCGAAATCAGTTGTACCCATTATGCGGTACCGGGGGTTCGAATCCCTCTTTCTCCGCTGAAAGAAGGGATCTTGCAAGATCCCTTTTTTCATGCCTAATTCCTGCACCTGATAAGTCTGTTCAGCTAGTTCAAATCTCTTGCAGTCGATCTTAAAGTTTGAATTGCACGATATTTGGCAAAAGCTTACTATCTTTATGGCGGATTTTGATACTTCAAAAGACTCTTATGCCGCTGATTCGTATTCAGACCAATACTTTCATAGAAAACTACGGGAAGCTTTCTGAAGCACTCACTGTTTTAGCCTCTGAATGGCTTAACAAGCCTAAAAAATATATAATGGTTATGTTCATGCCTGAATTAAGTATGACAATGGCCGGCAATTTTGAGCCCTGTGCATTTATTGAATTTTCAAGTATCTCTCTGGAAAGAAGTCAGATAAAGCCTATAAGTATCGGGCTCACGAATTATATCAGCAGAGAGTTGAATATCAGAAGTGACAGAATATACATCGAATTCAAGAATGCAGAAGCTGAATGCTGGAGTTGTGATGGAGTTACTTTTGGATGAAAATTGAAAAATATAAAACTATAATGTCATGAAAATCGGATACTACCAGTTTACTCCAGAATGGAAGAACCCGAAGGGAACCATACAAAAGTTAAAGCATCAGCTTAAAGATGAAAAGTTTGACTTATTGGTTCTTCCTGAGTTATTTACTACAGGGAGCCTCCTTACCGAAAAGGAATTGTGGAAATTTGCTGAAGACCTTGAAGATAGCAGAACAATTGAAGAGCTCACAAAAATAGCCACCATTTCAGGTGGTTATATCTGTGGATCGATGCTTGAAAAAGATAATGAAGATTACCTTTACAATACATCTATTCTTGTTAGCTCCGACGGTTTGGAAGGGTCCTACAGGAAACATCATTTGCCTGATTTTGAAAAGCACTACCTGAGCAGTTCGTGGGACGATCCGAAACTCTTTGATATTGGTGAATCAAAAGCAGGAATGCTCATCTGTTTTGACATCTGGTTTCCTGAATTGTGCCGGATTATGACTCGCAAAGGTTTACAGGTACTTTGTCATTCTGCTGCTTTTGGAGGCATAAATACCCCGGATATCGTAAAAATCAGAGCTATAGAAAACCGGATTTTCATCATTTCTGCTAACCTGACTGGAGAAGAAACTAGTGCTGAGAGAACAGAACAGTACCGGGGTGCCAGTAGAATTGTTTCCCCTGATGGCGAAATTCTGGCTGAATCAGGTTCAGAGGAAGACTTGGTATTTGTTGATATCAATCCTGACGAATCCAATCATAAAAGACTTTCTTTCTGCGAAAATCTGTGGTCAGAATGGAATAATTACAAGACTGAGTTCTCTTCAAATGCTCAGCCCTGATTTGTTTAGCAGGGAAAACAAAAGGCAGGCTACTTTCTCGGGTAGCCTGCCTTTTTTATTTATCACTTTTAATCTGATACTAATATATTGAAGGAACAAAAGTCTGCTCTTCAATAGGCGGACGGACATATCCTTTCGCTTCATGTCGGGGAGGTAATTCAATCTGCGGAGGAGTTAGGTCTTCATATTTAATTACACTCAGCAGATGCGCAATGCAATTCAAACGGGCACGCTTCTTATTATCGGCTTCAACAACCAGCCATGGTGCAAGTTTGGTATCAGTGTAAGCAAACATCTCATCTTTTGCTTTAGAGTATTCAACCCATCGATTGCGCGACTCAATATCCATCGGACTAAGTTTCCAGCGCTTAGTCGGATCAAGTAACCGAGCCTGAAATCGTTTCTCCTGCTCATGATCACTGACTGAAAACCAATATTTAACCAATACAATTCCGGACCTGATTAACATCCGCTCAAAATAAGGGCAAGACCTGAGAAATTCCCAATACTCTTCATCAGAACAAAACCCCATTACCCGTTCAACGCCTGCTCTGTTATACCAGCTCCTGTCGAAAAGAATCATTTCACCTGCTGCAGGAAGATGAGGAATGTAACGCTGAAAGTACCACTGGGTTTTTTCACGCTCAGTAGGAGTGCCTAAAGCTACAACTCTACAGAAACGAGGATTCAACGGTTCAATGATACGATTGATAACGCCTCCCTTGCCGGCAGCATCACGTCCTTCGAAGATGACCACTAATTTCAATCCTTTTAACTTAATCCATTCCTGAAGTTTGACGAGTTCAATCTGAAGCCGTTGCAACTCTTTCTCATAAAAATCATCAGATAACTTGGGTTTGTGTTCTGTCACCTGTAAAAGTGATTGCTCCGAACCCTGTTCATCATTCTGGTACTTACGAGGAAATGATTCAGGATAGCTGTCATCATCATGGTTATGAATATAACCTTCGGCGTCCGATTTACCTTTGTGCCCCATAGTGTTAAGTTTTAAAACCTATTATCTAAACGAAAGAATATAGTTGTCAATCATTTTCTCATAAAGAGACATCATTGTCATTACGACCTCATTCGTTGGATTGAACGAATGGTCTTCAAGCAACCGTATTGGAAGAACCTGTGGCGACGTACCCGTAAGAAAAGCCCCGTCCATCTTGTTTAGCTCGTTGTACATTACTGGCTTTTCCTGTAAATCTATCCCGTTACTTTTAGCGATGTCAAGCACCTTAATCCGGGTAATGCCATTCAAGACCATCTTTTCCGGAGCAGTAAACAGGGCGTTTTCCTTAACGAAAAAGATGTTGCTTCGACTTCCTTCGGTCACACGACCATATTTATCCACCAGGACAACCTCATATAGGGATCGCTTTTCAATGATTATATCAGCAGCATCGCGTAATGATTGGTCTTTAATCTTCGCGGAAGGATTATTCCTGACCGCATAATAATACATTGCATCAACACCTGTCTGATACTGTTCAGTAGTCGGATAATGAACGGGGATCGAATAAACAAGCGAGTTTATCAATGCCCCTGATTCAGAATCAAAAACCAAAGCTAACTCCAGATTGCCTTTTTCAAGGTGATTGAGGTTAATCAACTTAATCACAATTGGCTTGAGTTCACTCATCACTGAATCACTCAAAAAAAATCCGGCTTTAACGACAGATTCTATGAGTCTTTTAAGGTGGGCATCGAGAAATAACGGAACACCCTGAATAACCCTTAAAACCTCATATACTGTGGTTTTATTCTCAAAGTATTGCTTATCTATAAAATCACAATCAATAAAATGGTCTTTTAGCCATATCACAGGATTCGCGCAATGTATCATCAGCCTCTGAGGGTAATTTAGAATGGTAAATCGTCGGAGGGGCTCTCTGCCGATTCGGGAGGCTGACTCCAGACTGGTGTTCCGGCTGCCGGAGTGTTTTGCTGAGCTTGCCCTGAGGGAGCACCTGCACTAAGCCTTTCAATCTCCCATGCTCTCACATCGGTATACCAACGCTCGTTATATTCACGCGATTCGATAGATATTTGAGCCTTTACTTCATCTCCTTCGTTCATGCTTTTTACGGCTGCTGTTTTATCACCCCAGGCAATCAGACATATCTTTTTGGGATATTGATCCATCGTTTCGATGATAAAACTCTGCTTAACCCATCGACCATTTCTGCCTTCACCTGAAATCTCGGGAAGGGCTTTAACAAATTTTCCTTTGACAGATAACTCCATAACTTTAAATATTAATATTCAATTTTGTTTAGTAATGTTTTCCATTCTTTAAAAGGTACTGTTGCCTCTTCGTTTAAGAGCTGAATTTGCGGTATCGATCTTTCTGCGGATGATAATTCCAACTGATTATATATAAAAGAATCGTCGAAACCGGAATCAGCCGCATCGGTTTTCGATGCTCCAAAGTAGATGGCTTTGGGACGAGCCCAATAAAGTGCGCCCAGACACATCGGACAGGGTTCACAACTTGTATAGATTTCACAATCGGAAAGCTGAAATGCATTTAAAAATTTACAGGCCAACCTTATAGCATTAACTTCGGCGTGTGCTGTCGGGTCATTGGAAGAGGTAACTGAATTTGCAGCCCGCGCTATTATTTCTCCGTTCCTGACTACCACGCATCCAAATGGGCCGCCTTTCGCTGATATAATATTCTCTGAGGCCAATCGAATAGCCTCTCGCATGAAAAATTCACGTTTTTGCATTATCTCCGATTTTTAGCGTTGTAAAGATAACAAAAAAGAGTCGTTTTACTCACCAGGCCTTATATAAGTTAACGTTTATGATTAGAATAAGGTGTTCTTATGAACGCCGTTTCCCATTTATTGCTAACGGCTTGGAAATTGATATTATTTCCAATAGCTGGTTTTATCCTCGTATTCAAGTGCTTTTCCCAACACCTCAATAAACTCGTTTCTGGGAATGATATCGGCGCCTAAACTTTTAAGATGTTCGGTTTGTTGCTGGGCGTCAATAAAAAAAATGCCAAGCTCTTTAACTTTCTCAACAAGATGATAAAATGCAAACTTTGAGGCATCAGTCATAAGATAAAACATCGACTCACCAAAGAAAGCTCTACCAAGAACAACACCATAAAGCCCACCTACCAGTGTCCCGTTGTAATAAGTTTCTACGCTATGGGCAAAGCCTGCTTTGTGCAGATGGTTGTATGCCTTAATAATTTCCGGTGTAATCCAGGTGCCATCCTGATGGTCCCTGAAGACTCTGCCACAATTGACAACCACATCTTTAAATCTGGTATCAAATCTAATTTGGTACTTTTCCTTTTTAATCAGTTGTTTCATGCTGTGAGTGAGGTGATACTTTTCGGGTAGCAGGATCATTCGCGGATCAGGAGACCACCAAAGAATAGGATCGCCAGGAGTGAACCAGGGGAAGATACCATGGCGATATGCATCAAGCAATGTATCGGTTGTCAACTGACCTCCTACAGCAATCAAACCTTCCTTCTCAGCCTGAGAAGAAAATTGATATCCGCGATACTTATCTTCGAGTGCTATTACTGCCATTTAGATTGTATACACACCTTAATAATACATCTAGGTGACCCCAAGTTCGTATTGAGCTATTTTATCAACAATTCATGTGATCTCGGGTACCCTTCAACTTAAACTATCGACTGCAAATTTAAAAACAAGAACCGGCTAAAAAAACTTTTCTAATTAATAGCCAATCTCGATCGCTGTTACTCCATTTTGATTCTGTTAAACACCTGACAGGCTTGTTGAATCATTGCAGTATCAATATCCAGATGAGTTACCAATCGAAAAACAGATGGGCCAAACTTACTGCAAAGAATACCAGAAGATTTTAAAGTATTGGCAAATAATCCTTCATCAATATGATCCTTAATTCTAAAAATCACGATGTTGGACTCTACAGGTTCAACCTTTTCACACCACTGGCACGATGAAATTGTCTTCCCCAGAATGGTTGCGTGCTCATGATCAAGCACCAAACGATCAACATTATTCTTAAGAGCATAGATGCCGGCTGCGGCTAAAAAACCACTCTGCCGCATAGCACCACCTAATAGCTTTCGAACCCTGATTGCCTTGTGAATAAAATCCTTGCTCCCCATTAATACCGAACCAATGGGAGCTCCCAGACCTTTGCTTAAACACAAAGAAATAGAGTCAAATATTAAACTATAATCAGCCGGCTTTGTACCATCAACGGTCATCGCATTAAACAACCGGGCTCCATCCAGGTGAAGCTTTAGGTCATGTTGACCTGCTACTTTGCTAATTCTGACCAGTTCATTGTAATCCCATACTGAGCCGCCTCCTTTATTACAAGTGTTTTCGACAACAACTAATCTGCTTATTGGTGAATGGATATCATCCCGGTCATGAATATTCTCAACTACCTGCCTGGATGTAAAACGTCCCCTGTCACCAGAGAGTAATCTGACAGATGCCCCCGAATTAAAACTGATTCCTCCTCCTTCATAATGGTATACATGTGACAAATCACCGCAAAGGACTTCATCCCCAGGTCTTGTATGCACCTTAATGGCAATTTGATTTGCCATGGTACCGGAAGGGCAAAACAATGCTGCCTCATAGCAAAAAGTGTCGGAACAAATTGCTTGTAGTTCATTTGTTGTTGGATCCTCTCCATACACATCATCACCAACCCGGGCGTGCATCATCGCATTCAACATTCCTTCACCGGGTTTTGTAACGGTATCGCTTCTTAGATCAATTATTTGCATAACAATATATTATCAAATTTGAATTTCGTCAAGACTCTTTAACACCAATGCTGCCATTTGGTGACACTCCTCATCCGAAATAGTTAATGGGGGTGCAATTCTGAATGAGGAAGGTTGAAACAAGAATCGGTCAGTAATTATATGATTTGTTAATAATTGATTATAAATACTAATCAAAAATTCTTCAGTCCCTACATCTACAGCCATCATGAGACCTATCTGCCTGATTTCTTTCACAAGGGGATGTGAGATAATTCTTTCTCTGAAAATTGCCGCTTTTCGTTCTACATGCATTAATAACTCCTCATTCTCAATTACCTCTAAAGAGGCTATTGCCGCAGCGCAACTCACTGGGTGTCCGCCAAATGTTGTAATATGGCCTAATACAGGCTCAAAAGTGAATGACAGCATACGCTCCCTTGAGGCTACGAAAGCACCGATAGGCATTCCACCACCCATTGCTTTTGCCAGACAGAGAATATCAGGTATTATTCCATATTTTTCGAAAGCAAACATCTTTCCGGTACGCCCAAATCCCATCTGTATCTCGTCAAATACAAGCAATACGCCCATTTCTGTGCATCGTTGCCTTAGCTCCCCGAGAAAGCCAGGATATGGTAAAATCACGCCAGCCTCAGCCTGAATGGGCTCTACTATTACACAAGCTACACTTTCGTCTATCAGTTGAAGGTCGGAAAAATTGTTAAAGTTCAATTGCCTTATACCTGGCAACAAAGGTCTGAAGGCCGATTTGAGTGATTCGCAACCTAATATACTCAAGGCGCCTTGTGTGCCACCATGATAGGCATTTCTAAATGAGCAGATGTTTGGCCGGTGGGTGATTCTTTTGGCTAATTTCATTGCACCTTCAATGGCTTCACTGCCTGAATTAACAAAATATACACAATCCAGGTTCACGGGCAGGAGGGAAGTAAGCTTCTGAGCCAACCTGGTCTGAGGCGCCTGTATCATTTCTCCGTATACCATAAGGTGCATATAGCGTTTCGCCTGATTAACAACAGCCTCTACCACATGCGGATGACAGTGCCCTACATTACTCACCGAAACGCCGGAGACCAAATCAGCATATCTTGACCCATCAGGGGCGTATAACCAAATCCCTTCACCTCGCTCGATTTCAATTCCCAGTGGCTGAGTGGAGGGCAACCCCAGATAGCGATAGAACACATCACGGTTTGACATCATCATCTTTAATGCTGTTTTTTTGATCCTTCAAATTAATTGCAAGTGATAATACTACTGATATAGCCAAAATGCCTGCTACAACAGATAGTGAAATAACCGAAGGTATTTTGACAAAGTCGGCTAAAAGCATCTTTAACCCTATAAATGATAAAATGACAGCCAATCCGTAATTAAGATAACGGAACATGGTGATGAAGTTTGCCAGAAGGAAGTATAAAGCTCGCAGCCCGAGGATTGCAAAAATATTCGAAGAATATAGAATGAATGGATCTGTACTGATAGCAAAAATTGCAGGAATCGAGTCTACAGCGAAAAGAATGTCAGTTGCTTCAATTACACCAACCACAAGTAACAATGGCGTAGCCATCCTTCGTCCGTTCTCTTTCGAAAAGAAACGAGATCCTTTATAATCAACTGTCACTGGCAAAATACTTCTGATCAAGCGAACCACCCAGCTTCTGGAGAAATCGGATTCTGTTTCCTGTTTTGAAAAAGCCGATTTAAGACCTGCGTATATCAGGAAGACGCCGAAGAAAGCCAACAGAAGGTTAAGATGAATCTCATGTCCGGCAAAGGTAAACGGAGGTAAATTCATTAGCTTAATCAACCATACGCCGCTGAAGATAAATATTGCGCGACTGATAATGGCACCTATAATGCCATAATACAAAACTTTGTGCTGGTATTGTTCCGGAACTTTAAAATAACCAAAAACAAGAATAAATACGAAGAGGTTATCCATCGAAAGAGCCTTTTCTATCAAATAGGCCGACAGATAGTCCGAAAAATTATCACGACCCAGGTAATGCCATACAAAACCTGAAAAAACCAACGACATAAAAATCCACACAAACGACCATGCAATGGCTTCTTTGTTTGTGATTTTGTGCGGGTTCTTATTATAAACACCCAGATCAACTATCAACATAATTATGACAGCAATGGCAAAACCAATCATAAGGTAGGTTTCATTCATCGGCGCATCGCCCCATACATTATTTAGCATACAGAAAACTTTACTCGAACTATATTAGGTTAAGCAAAAGTACGTAAAAATGGGTTGAAGCCGATAAGTTTGTAATTTTGGCATCGAACACATTTGTTCACGGATTCTTCCGGACTTAAACTGAGCCAATGGAAAAAGGAAATAAAGTCGTTGTTATAACCGGTGCCTCTTCAGGCATTGGAAAGGCTCTCGCTTTTGCTTATGCCAAAGAAAAATGCAATCTCGTGTTGGGTGCCCGAAACATTGACCAACTCAACGAGATCAGTATTCAACTTAAGGTGTATGGAGCCAGTGTGCTGACAGTTGCCACTGATGTAACAATAGAATCGGACTGCAAAAACTTAATTGCCAAATCGGTAGAAAGGTTTGGTGGCATTGATGTACTGATTAACAATGCCGGAATTTCAATGAGGGCTCTGTTTACAGATGTTAGCCTGGATGTGATTAAAGAATTAATGGATGTCAATTTTTGGGGAACAGTATACTGCACTCATTTTGCTATGCCGTATCTTTTGGAAAGAAAGGGCAGCCTGACAGGTGTAATCTCGATTGCGGGATTTGTTGGTTTACCTGGCAGGTCAGGTTATTCCGCTTCCAAATTTGCCGTACGTGGCTTTCTTGACACCCTGAGAATAGAAAACCTGAAAAAAGGATTGCATGTTTTAGTTGTAGCTCCTGGTTTCACGTCATCAAACATCAGATTTACAGCACGAACAGCCGATGGTTCCCCTCAGGGAGAATCACCCAGAGATGAATCAGGAATGATGTCAGCTGAGGATGTTGCTGAAGCAATTGTTTCTGCCATCAGACGGCGAAAATCATCACTTATTCTTACCTTTGTTGAAGGGAAATTTACCGTTTTACTTTCAAAACTTTTCCCCAGGCTTCTTGATCGATTAGCTTACAATCACATGGCTAAAGAGCCAAATTCACCTTTTAAATAAAAGACTATAATGAATACTTTAAAAATTGAAATACTACCCGGTATCGGTCTTAATGGAATCCATTTTGGAGCTTCAAAAAAAGATGTGGAATCAATTCTTGGACAGCCGGATGAAAAAGACATTATCGAAGATGCAGAAGATGAAATGTTGGATACTGCAACTGTTTACCATTACTGGGACAAATACATTTCAGTTTTCTTCTCAGGTCCTGATCAGGATGAATTAGTTGCTTTTGAAACCGATCACCTGGATGCCATTCTGTTTAGTTCTAAAGTATTCAAACTCTCTGAAAAGCAATTAACAGTACTGCTTAAGGAAAATAACATTTTCGAATTTGACGAGGACACTGAGCCATGGGGTGAGAAACGAATCTCATCACCGGAATTAGGAATAGATTTTTATTTTGAAGATGAAAAACTTGGAACCATCAATTGGTCAGCATGGTATGATCAAAATGGGAAGCTTATTCTTCCTGAATAGCATCTGCATGCCTGCAATTCATCAGAACTTAACATTTTGATTTCGATGGCGTTTATTCAGCGGATGATACAAAAGGATGGTTGAACGTAAAAAATCAGTGTCAAGATGGGTATAGATTTCGGTTGTAGAAATCGAAGAATGTCCAAGCATTATTTGTACTGCCCGTAGGTCAGCTCCACCTTCCACCAAATGAGTTGCAAAAGAGTGTCTGAAGGTGTGTGGACTTATCCGTTTTCTGATTCCCGCTGCTACAGCCAGCTTTTTGACAATGGTAAAAACCGATATTCTGCTCAAAACTGAACCAAGATGATTCAGAAAGATATAATCTTCATTGCCATGTACAATTTTACTGACCGACCTCTCTCCGTCGAGATATAACTGAAGTGCTGAAAAGGCTTCATCGCCAAGAGGAACCAGACGTTGCTTGTTACCTTTTCCTATTACGTTAATTAAACCTGAATTCTCAACAAGGTTCGATATTTTTAACCCTACAAGTTCTGAAACCCGTAAACCACCTCCATAGAGTGTCTCTATAATTGCTTTATCGCGATGTCCGTTTGGTTTACTTAAATCAATGGCCGCCAAAATCCTTTCGATTTCCTCAGGCTGCAAAACATCTGGAAGTCTTCGTGAGTTTTTAGGTAATTCAATAAGTTCGGCAGGACTTTCATCAATCAAATCATCAAGCAACAAAAATGAAAAAAAACTTCTTAAACCTGAAATAATTCGTGCCTGAGAAGTCTCTGCCATATCCAGGTCATTCAGAAATTTTAAGAATCTCACTAAATGCTTATGTGTCAAACTATTAACATCAGGTAAACCATCCTCCATGGTTAAAAATCTGATAAACAAATTCAGATCATGCATGTATGCTTCCAAAGTGCTTTTTGATAAAGACTTCTCAGCAAACAAAAATGACTGATAATCAACAATGTAATTATTCCAACTATTGCTTTTATTTCCCATAGTCAAAGGTATAGACTTTTTAGAAATTGAATCCCGCTAACGACAAATTTCAAACATAAAACTCCTTCTTTTATTGGCTCTACAAGGAATTGCGTGGACGTAAGCAGAATTTAAACATTTATTTATCAGGTATCAACCTTATCCGGAAGAAAAAAATTCATGATATAGCCTGAGGTTAGAGAAAAATTAGGGTTTGCAAAACTTCAATAAATCATTCTTAAGCCATCATATAAAACTATGGCAAAGCAAAACTTGCTAAATAAATACAGGGAGAACCAAAAAGAGGAAAAAAGAAGCTAATATTTTGGTGTTTAGCATAGCCCGTTTGCTTCAGAGGCAGATACCCGCGATGTTGATTCAACTTCGTATACAGTAAAGATGACTCTTTAAAAGAATAGCCTCTGATTTAGCCAAAAGATCAGTAATGGAATGCTGCCATATCATGGAGCTATTTCAATTCTGCAGATAGCGGCATAGGACGATCTTATATGGTCAAAATTATTGGCCGGTCTGAACTCAAATACCATCAAAAACCCACATTATTTTAAAACAAAACACAAAATAGGCAAACTACTGATTAATAGTAATCAAACATAGTATCCATTCGATGTCGCTTCGAAGTGGCTTCGAAGCGGCTTCGTGTTTTTTCGAAACGATAACGAAGCAATTTTGAATAAGCCCCGAATGAAGTATTACTAAGGTTTAACTCATGTAATAAGAAAAGAGGAGCAGATTCGCGACAAGAAAGGCAAAAGCGTCGGCATAGCAACACGCTTCTAGTATAGATGAGGGCAGAATGGCTCCATCAGACAGAAGCTAATGCGTGGATTTTTAATATTTTAACGAAAAGTGTTGGGGAATAACTGCATCAAAGAAAGCACTTTGGCCTTTTATTTACCACAGTTTACCATATTGAAACAAGCTGCCAGTCCAACAGAATTCAGGCATAAAACGAAGTGACTTAATGACTCTGCATGATTAAGAAATTACTGAACGCTAAAAAGAGAAGATATGGATATGAAAATCAGCATGTTGTCGGTGTTAAAGATTTATAAAACTTCAGAAATGCTAATCTGATCTCTCGGGGAGAGAAACAATAATATCCCCCGTACCACAGATTATACTATGAAAAAATAGCCATTCATATTTGGGCCCTAAAGTGCTTTACGCAATTACCGGTAGAACCCTTTTATATATATTTGCGTAAAACTACAGGCATGAAGATTATCTGTATTGGTCGTAATTATAAGGAACACGCCAGAGAGCTCAACAATCCGGTTCCCGAATCCCCGGTCTTTTTCATGAAACCAGAGACAGCCTTACTGCCAAAGCGTCATCCGGTTTTCTATCCGGAATTCACGCAAGACCTCCAGTATGAGGTCGAACTGGTTCTACGGATAAGCCGGCTGGGAAAACATATTGAAACACGTTTCGCCCATACTTATTACAATGCGATAGGAATTGGCATAGATTTCACAGCCAGAGATTTGCAAGCCTATTGTAAAAAAAACGGATTGCCCTGGGAAATGGCAAAATCCTTCGATTTTTCAGCTCCCGTCGGAAAGTTTTTCCCTGTTGAAACTTTTCAGGACAAAGGCAACATAGCGTTCAGTCTTTTCAAGAATAAAGAGATAGTCCAAAAGGGGAACACTTCCGAAATGATTTTTACCTTCGAAGAATTGATCTCGTATGTAAGCAAATTTGTTACAATCAAGGAAGGAGACCTCATTTTTACCGGAACCCCTGCTGGGGTAGGATCTGTCAATATAGGTGACAGGTTGGATGCATTTATCGGGGAAGAAAGTTGCCTTAAAGTTGATATCCGTTAGTTCTCATTCAGCCCCTTTGCCTTCCGCATAATTAACCTGTCAGGGATTGCTACCATCTGATAACGGGCCAAAAAGATTTTTTGATGATCTTGCTCACAGATTAAGTTGGCGAAGTAAGATTTATTGAATACCTCCCGCTCGAAATCTATATAATATGACAATTCCTTCCCGGGATTACACCTTGTTGGCTTCAATGGCAATTCAATTTCAAGCGATTGATAAAAAGGCGAGACACGATTTGGATTAATATTTTTATCGAGCAACCGGTTTATTTCTATTTCAGTTTCAGACTCCGGATTAGCAATGGCCTTGTTTAATGCCATACTCCCGTATGCAATTGCAAATAAAACCGATGATGTTGCTTCGTCACCAAAACTCGTGAGTTGTTGAAAAGAAAAAAGCTGTGACTCGTCAAATGGCAATAATCTCAAATTACCATTTGAGATCGACAGGGAAGAGGAGACCTGACATTTCATAATGCTTTTATTATCATGTAATGAAAGACAATCCTTTCCATTTATTGCCGACAACTGCCAACAATCCCTGTCAGCATTAAGTGGCAGACAGCCAATCTGAACCTGATCATCTTCACTGACTATAGAATTAAAGTAAATCATGAAATAATTAGGGGAATTTTCTTTCCCCAGGTAAAGATTTGCATCGCTCAGTATTGTACTCAACAATAACATCCCAGGAACAACGACCTTCTTTTCATTTATGTGCATATATGCAGCGGAGTGAACTATATTATAGTCGCGGGTAGCCGCGCAAAATTGGCTTATTAATTTGTGACTAAAAGAAACCGTCCTTAACATATTATTGAGCTTGTAAAATTATTGAGCTTGTAAAATGCAAAATTATAAACAAATCCTAACCAAATGGTCAAAATATTCAATATCGTTAACCATTCAGTTAATAACTGTCATGAATACACGTTGTTTCTTTCGCTGATTAAAGGGCAAAATTCTAGTGAAAAACGATGTCCTTTATAGCATCTGACCTCATCTTACTGTTTAGAAGCCTGATTAACCTATATTTTGCATATTGAAGTTCACTCCTCAAAACTGATGAATCGACACTAACATATAAAGTACCATTTTGAACCCGAAGATTTTGGGTGCGTTTAGCCACTGCTTCGCCAACAGTACTTTCCCATATCCCGTAAACTTTAGTTTCCTGAAAACGCCTGTCGAGACTCATCTCACGAAACATCATCTTCAGCAGCAATTTTAGTTTAAGTTCATCTGACATAATCAATCAAAAAGATGGAGCTGTTATCATTTGTTTTAAATCAGTGGTGCAATTTCGTCACTCGTTTTATTGCATGGAAAAGCCAGATAATATTTCGATCCTGTTAGCAGTGATTCATCTGTCCAAAATCTTCCATGCATGGCTTCAGTGTATGCTTTAACCATATGGAGCGCAACTGGCATTGTTATATGATCATTGTAATTATCATACTCAATGCTTCCGCTCATGCCACTATTCAATCTGCTATCCTCCATTGATTTTTGTTTAACTCTCCATTCAGAAACATCAAATATGATATTTTCATCACTGGTTAAACTGCATCCAATTGAGACCGCTTTTGTCACAGATTTTTGAAACAAATGATCCATGAGCCTGCAAATAATCCTTTCCAACCGGGAGAGATCAACAGCAACTATCCCATCAGCCTCTTCAGGAAAACTGATAGCCAGGGTTCCTCCTTGAAAATAATTGCTATTAAAATGCTTCTCAACTGATTGTTTTAAATCAGTCAACAATTCTATAACGCTCTTAGCTGAGTTTAGCTGCTTTACCGTTCCACTCTTTACCTCACAATAATTCCTAAGGTCTTCGTCAAATCGATGAATGCGTTCTACTTCACTGCTAATCACTCTTAATCTGAATTTGACTTCATCACCCAAAGATACAATTTTTAAAAAATCGTCAATAACACGCTGAATTTTACCCAACGGATTCTTAATTTCCTTGATAATATCTATCAAAAATGTTCCCTGAGAAATTTCAAGCCGATCGAGTTTTGATGCAATTTCAACCAATTGAGTACTTAGCCGGTCTTCATCCGACAAGTTAGACACAATTGCAATTGTCCCTATCTTTCCATTATCCATAGGAAAAGGAGATGCATTGACTTTAACTTTAATTAAAACCCCATTGATTGTCCTTAACACAGTCTCATACTTAGAGGTAATCCCGGTTTCTCTGATTAGGGTCTCCCTTTTGTATGTATCTATTTGTTCTACAGTCGTAATGTACAACAAATTTTTACCAGTAAGTTCGTCTGCCTGGTAACCCAGCATCTGAGCAAACACCTGATTGCAAAACAACAATTGCTCTTTTTCGTCCGACACACTTATACCGATGTTTATCGAATCGAGAACATTGACCGGAATGGGAAACATAAATCCTGGCTTCCTGATAAAAGGACTCTCAGCATGTTTTGATTTTACTTTCTGCCTACTTCTGAATATTAATACAAGAAATACTAGTGTTACTAATCCAATTACCAGTATAGCATAAACCAAATTACCATTAGAAAATTGTTCTGAAAATGATCCATTTGATTCATCTTCAATCTGATCAAAATCAGATACTGATAAGATAAGATCAGTATTCAAACGTTGATTTACTTTAGTCAGGCTATCCAGATATCCCTGTTGTGCCCTAAAATAGGTCAAAGCTTTTTCGTTATCAGCTGTTTGAATATAAAAAGAAACCAATTTAGTAAAAGCACGCGTTGTGAACACTGATGATTCCAATTGTCGGGCAAGCGCAAGACTTTCCAGAAGAAAGAATTCGGCCGAGTCAATTTTACCTGTTTGATAATAGTTCATCCCGATGTTGGCAAGAGAACTACTGGTAAGAATCTCGCTTTTAATATTTTTTCTAAGGGCTAACGCTTTACGATTTTGACGAAGCGCTGAAGTCCAATCGCCTTTTTCTGTATAAATGTGAGCAATCTTAGTTTGATTAATTGCTACAGAATTGATATCATGATCCAACACTGCAATCCTTTCTGCCTTGGAATAAAAAATTAAAGCACTATCAAACCTGGATAGTTTTAAATACACATCACCTTTTGCTGAAAACAAGTTCACATAATTATCAAGGCGCGGCTCAGCCCTCAAACACTTCTCCATTAACTTGATTTGCTGAAAAGCTTTTTTTTCATCATTGATAAATAGATAACAATTAGCCAGACAACGATGCGTCTGAACACTGTTAATATTACTTAGCGTATCACCCTCTTCCAGACTTTTCTGATAGAAATAAATCGCCCGGTTATAATCGGCAATACCTTCAAAAACCATTCCCAGAGACTTGTAAATTATATACTTCTGGTTTCTAAAAGCTTTATTTCTATCAATAATTTCATTAGCATTCAGATAACAGGAAGTGGCTATGTTCATCAGGGTTAACGCCTTGTAGGCATCACCCAGTTGAAGAAATGAATACAATTCAAGGCTGTCATTTTTAAGTTTTCTGGCATACAAGTTAATCCAATTCAACGATTCAATGGACTGCTTGAAATTCCCGTTGATGCGATTGATGGTTGCCAATCTCAATTTGAAACTACAAATCAGCGATTCGTCTGCAGTTTGTTCCGTTCGTTCAAGGCCGGCGGAAGCCTGTGATAGTGCCCTGTTCAGATCGCCCAGCATAATGGCTTTGTCAATTGATATCAATTCTTGCTTAGCCATTTTCACATTTCCGATCTGTGCATTTTCCTTTACGCGCCTATCACTTTCCACGCTGTTGCATGAAATCAGGAACAAAAGGCATATCCACAGGCAAAATTTCATCGCTAATTTTTATGTAAAAATAATCATTTTACCATTTAACGAACCCCAATTAATGAATCGCCGAGCTTCGAATTCTTCACTTGGTTTATCTCCCAAATCGACCGGTTATATAATATTACTATTCCAAAAAGCATTAATTATCAATTGATTACAATAATATAGAACAAGTTATAACCTAAGATCTTTATGAATGATTAAGATTCCCCAAAAAAACTAGTAATAATATGCTTTAACTTTTAGGAGAATATTTAACTTTGCCTTGTTAAAATCACCTAAAAACCCCTAAAGTTAAACCAAGATGAAACGAAACGTAATCATTATCGGTGCAGCCGGACGAGATTTCCACAATTTCAATACATTCTTCAGAGGCAATGCTCTGTACAATGTAGTAGCCTTCACTGCTGCCCAGATTCCGGATATTGATGGTCGTAAATATCCGTCAGAATTAGCCGGTGCCGATCTGTATCCTGCTGGTATTCCTATTATGGCCGAAATAAACCTGCCTAAACTAATTAAAGACCTTGACGTTAAGGATTGTGTGTTTGCATACAGCGATGTTCCCTATCAACGTCTGATGAATATTAGTTCCATTGTCAATGCAGCAGGGGCTAACTTCATACTTCTTGGTCCTGCTGAAACCATGGTAAAAAGTACCAAGCCGCTCATTGCAATCGGTGCTACCCGTACAGGTTGTGGCAAAAGCCAGACCTCTCGTCGTGTAATCGAAATTCTGATGGAGAAAGGGCTGAAAGTCGTAGCAGTTCGCCATCCGATGCCTTATGGCGACCTGGTTGCCCAGAAAGTGCAGCGTTTCGCCAAAGTTGAGGATCTTGCTAAACATAAATGCACCATTGAAGAGATGGAAGAATACGAACCGCATGTTGTTCGTGGTAACGTCATTTATTCAGGTGTCGATTATGAAGCTATTTTGCGTGCCGCAGAAAACGATCCTGATGGTTGTGATGTAGTATTGTGGGATGGTGGAAATAATGACTTCCCCTTCTACAAACCCGACCTGATGATTGGTGTTGCCGATCCCCACCGCCCGGGTGCTGAAGTATCATACTACCCTGGTGAAGTTGTTGCAAGAATGTCGGATGTAATTGTTATCAACAAGATTGATACCGCTTCGTTCGAAAACATTCAGATAGTTCGCGACAACATTGCAAAAATCAACCCCAATGCAATCGTTATTGATGGAGCTTCACCACTTACAGTTGATAATCCGGCTGCCATCCGCGGAAAACGTGCCCTGGTCATTGAAGACGGCCCTACGCTTACCCACGGAGAAATGCGCATTGGTGCAGGAACTGTTGCAGCTACCAAATTTGGTGCTGCTGAATTGGTTGATCCTAGGCCTTATGCTGTTGGCAAACTCGCTGATACTTTCCGTATTTATCCCAATATTGGCACCCTTCTTCCAGCTATGGGATATGGCGATCAGCAGGTTAAAGACCTCGAAGCCACCATCGCTAACACACCTTGTGATGTTGTGGTGATTGCTACTCCTATTGATCTGACCCGTATTGTCAAGATTAACAAACCTTGCGTCAAAGTAGGCTATGACCTGCAGGAAATTGGTCATCCTGATCTGAACGAAGTGATTGACGAATTCGTTGAAAAGCACAATCTTCTCAAGCATGGCGGCTGCTGCTGCTGTAAATAATATCTTTAAGGCGACGTCAGTCGCCTTTTTTTTGGGCTGTAATACCGTTAACCTAATTTTAATTCAAATTTTATATCGATGAAAAACCGAAGTCTGGTCTCCATCAACGATTTCACTAAGGCAGAACAAATTCAAATTCTTAACAGGGCTGCTGAATTTGAAAAGAACCCAAGCCAGCGAATTCTTCAGGGAAAAGTGGTTGCCTCGCTTTTTTTTGAACCCAGCACCCGAACCCGTTTAAGCTTTGAAAGTGCCGTCAACCGGCTAAGTGGCCGAATCATTGGTTTTAGTGACGCTTCAAGTTCCAGTACATCTAAAGGTGAATCGCTAAAAGACACAATCCTTACTGTAAGTAACTACAGCGACCTGATTGTAATGCGCCACCCGATCGAAGGCTCAGCCCGCTGGGCAAGTGAAGTTGCCACTGTACCCATTATCAACGCCGGGGATGGGGCTAACCAACACCCAACCCAATGCCTGTTAGATATGTACACAATTCGTCAAACTCAGGGTTCCCTCGATAACCTCAACATTGCGTTTGTAGGGGATCTGAAATATGGACGCACTGTTCACTCACTGGTCATGGCTCTCTCGCAATTCAATACAACCTTCCACCTGATTTCTCCCAGTGAGTTGAAACTGCCCAGCTCTGTGAAAATGTATATCAAAGAGGCTAATCTGAATTACTATCAGTACCTCGACATTGCAGAAGCCTTGCCTAAGGTCGATATACTATATATGACAAGAATTCAACGCGAGCGATTCTCAGACCCAATGGAATACGAAAGAGTTAAGAACTCCTATATTCTGAACAATTCCATGCTTGCCGACTCAAGAGATAACCTAAAAATCCTTCATCCGCTGCCAAGGGTCAATGAAATCAACGAGGACGTCGATCCGAATCCTAAAGCCTACTACTTTCAACAGGCTTTAAATGGCGTTTATGTTCGACAGGCTCTAATCGCTTCAATTCTTGGTCTTTAATCTTTAAATTTGAATTAGCTATGAAAACCGAACCCAGAAAAGAACTCATCGTATCAGCAATCGAAAACGGTACTGTGATTGACCATATTCCTTCCCATAGTGTTTATCAGGTAATGAAAATTCTGGAACTTGACAAAACTGAAAACCAGGTTCTTTTCGGAACCAATCTTGAAAGCAAAAAATATGGGAAGAAGGGAATCATTAAGGTTCAGAATAAATTCTTCACTGATGATGCCATCAATAAAATTGCACTGGTTGCACCCAACGCAACCCTTATCGAAATCAAGGATTACAATGTAATTGTGAAAAAACAGGTCACAGTTCCTGATCAGATTGAAAAAATCGCAAGATGTTTTAACCCGAAGTGCATTACCAACATTGAACAGGTGCCCACCCGTTTCAAAGTTGTAGATAAATCAGACCTGCGCCTCCTTTGTCATTATTGTGAAAAAATTACCAAGAAGGAAAATGTCCGTTTTGTGTAATCTTCTGTCGAACTGTTAAAGTTTAACTACCCAAAGTCAGTTAATTCCTGATTCAAAGTTTCATTGATTTGCAGAAGAATTCTCATGCCGGAATCGTTGAATCAGGAATTTTCTAATTAATTGTTTTCGAATTTTAATTAGCAGGTATAAATAAAAAAGCCGCATTGAAGCGGCTTTTTTGTGACCAAGCTGGGGCTCGAACCCAGGACCCCATCCTTAAAAGGGATGTGCTCTACCTGCTGAGCTACTTAGTCTTCCATTTAGTGGAATTGAGGGTGCAAAGGTAGGCCTTTTCCCTTAAGTCACCAAATATTCCCGTCGTTTTTTGTAAAAAAAACGAAATGAAATTATTTCTTATTCTATTTCAGTCACGTAGCATTAGTACGCCTTCCACTGATCCTTTGCCTTGTCTGACGAGTACCAGATCATCACCTGAACAATCAATGATAGTAGATCCTTCATTATCACCATAACCACCATCAATCACCAAATCAACCTGTTTTTCGTACCGCTCGTATATCAATTCAGGGTCAGTGATATACTCAGTCATCGTGTCGTCAGAATCATGAATAGACGTGTTGGCCAGGGCATGGCCATATTCCCTGACGATCGTGGTTATGATATTGTTGTCCGGAACCCTTATCCCAACCGTCTTTTTTTTACTTTGGAAGATCTTTGGAACGTTATTATTGGCTTCCAGAATGAAAGTATAGGGACCCGGCAAAAGGCGTTTCATCATCCTGAATACATCATTCCCTATTGGTCGGGCATAGTCGGAAAGCTGTTTAAGATCATGGCAGATAAGAGAGAAGTCAGCTTTCTCACGTCTGATTCCTTTGATTTGGGCCAACCGATCAAGAGCTTTCGGAAATCTTGGATCGCAGCCCATACCATAAACAGTATCTGTTGGGTAAATGATGACACCTCCATCCTCGAGGCATTCGAGAACCATCTTGATGTATCGTGGATTGGGATTGTCAGGGTGGATGTTTAATAGCTGGCTCATACAATTCGGATCAGGGTACTTGAATTTCAGTGCAAAGGTAAGCTTTTATAAGCTCATTCTCACCATTAAGCCGGGTTTTTAAGTTAATTGTATTCCGGCCTTATCGGATAATTAACCCATTGTTCAAATTCCTTCCCGGCTTGCATAACGCTCCGGCGCCACATCTCTGCCGGTTTTTTGTCCATTAGTATTTCCGGATCGGCAAAAGATACCAACCAGCTTTTTCGAGCTATTTCCGCGTTGAGCTGATTTGCTGCCCAACCAGAATAGCCGGCAAAAAACCTGACCTTCTCTGGATTGGCAACCCCGGCAGTGATCAGATGCTTTATCCGTTCCAGATCGCCACCCCAAAACAAGTTGCCAGATAGCGATAAAGATCCTGGTACCGAATCGCCTAGCGAGTGTACATAAAAAATACGCTCGCGTGCTACCGGGCCACCCAGAAAAAGGAAGTCATCAAAACCGTCCAAATCGCTGAAAACCTCTTTTATCTTTATCTTTAATGGTTTATTGACGATAACACCGAAAGCACCAACCTCTTCATTTTCTGCCAGCAAAACCACTGACCTCCCAAAAAAGAAATCCTGGGTAAAGGGCTCCGAGATTAAAATACGCCCTGCGGCGGGCTCTATGTCGTTAAACCCCGACGATTTGATTCTTCTCGCTTCACTCATACCTGTATGATTTGATGTTTTTCCTAATTTTGCTTAATTGAATAATCAGTATTTTCACATTAGAACTTACTGCTTGCCAATAGCTATAACAAAAATAATACCATTCCGAAAACATGGAAATCGAGCATCAGAGTCAGTATATCGCTCTCAGGCAAAAGTACCCGGAGTTTACCTTCGAAGATTATAAAGTTGAATATGAGGCTGATGCTTTCTCGGTCACCTACTTTTTCAGACTCGGAGATACGCTTACCTTCTGTCCGTCGGTTAAATTCATTCCCCCGAAGGCTAAATATCATAACAAATTGGCTGAGGCTCAAATCAGTTCTTTTGCCTTCCATATTGGCATGATTGAGTTAATCAGCTATTGGAAAGCAGCCTGTTCACCAAAGGTAATTGTCAAACCGTACCATCTGACACCTGACATGATAAAATGGTGGAAGAAATTATACTTTAACGGGCTGGGGGAGTTTTTCTACCTTAACCGGATTGATGCCACCATCGGGAACTTCATGGAACTGGAGGGAACGGGTGGAGTGTTGTCAGGCATTGATGAATTTGACTTTGTTCAAAAGAGGGTCCTTGTACCGGTGGGTGGTGGTAAAGACTCAGTCGTTACGCTGGAATTATTGAAAGCAGGAGACTTCGATGTGGTTCCTTTTATTGTAAACCCGCGTGAAGCTTCGCTTAATTGTGTTTTAAAAGCAGGCTTTAGCGAGCAGGATCTCTTTAGGGTACAACGCACCATCGACCCTCAACTACTGCAACTGAACCATGAAGGTTTTCTGAATGGTCACACTCCTTTTTCTGCCTTGCTGGCTTTTGTCTCGCTTCCTTCGGCAGTTATGTGCGGAGCAGGTCATATTGCCCTTAGTAATGAATCAAGTGCCAACGAAAGCACTGTATTGGGTTCTGATATAAATCATCAATATTCTAAAACTATTGATTTTGAGAATGATTTTAGATTTTACTTAAACAGATACATCAACAAAACTCTCAATTATTTCAGCTTTCTCAGACCACTCAATGAACTCCAGATTGCTCAGCGATTTAGTAGGCTAACACAACATCATGAAGTGTTTAGAAGCTGTAATGTCGGCAGTAAGTCTGACTCATGGTGTGGCCATTGCCCCAAGTGTCTCTTCACGGCCATCATGTTGGCTCCATTTATCGGTGTAGAAAAAGTACATCATCTTTTCAGCAGCGACCTGCTAAACGACAACTCCCTGCTACCTATCCTTGAAGATCTGACAGGCCACACTCCCGTTAAACCTTTTGAATGCGTTGGAACTGTTGATGAGGTTAGTGCTGCACTTTTAAAAATTGCTGGCAATGGAGAGTGGCCTGCTCTTGTCCTTTCATATATCAATAAAGAACAAATAGCCCCATCCGAGACCGATTTTCTGAGGTTGTTAAACGAGGTTAATCCTGTTCATAACCTTCATCCCGAATTTCTAAATCTGATAAGTCGTTCAATATGAACTTACAGCAACTTGATGAATCGCTAATTAATAAACGTATTGCAATACTTGGGTTCGGCAGAGAAGGGAAGGCGCTACTTGCATGGCTAATAAACCGATATCCTTCACAATGCTTTTGTGTTGCTGATTCTGGGACCATCAATATTAAGGCAGTTGATTTCCCTGCCGGTCGGATCGAATGGAAGCTTGGACAAGATTACTTGTCAGGACTTGATAACTTCGACCTCATCATCAAAACACCAGGTATTCCGATGCGGGCGTTAAGCCATCTCAACCGAGAAAGAATTACTTCTCAGACAGAGCTGTTTATTAGCATCTTCGGGCAGCAGATTATAGGTATTACCGGGACAAAAGGGAAATCGACCACCACCTCGCTTATTCATCATATCTTAAGCAGCTACAATCACAAAGCGCTTCTTACCGGAAACATTGGCATACCTCCTTTTAGTGTTTTTGATCAAATTACTCCCGATACGCCAATTATAATGGAACTGAGTTCTCACCAGCTTGAACTTGTACATTACTCACCCCACATTGCAGTATTTCTAAATATTTTTGAGGAGCACCTCGATCATTACGAGAGCTATGCCGACTATCAACATGCAAAGTACCGGGTAGCCATATTCCAGAAACCAGATGATTTCTTTATTTATAATGCTGATGATGAACGAATCAAACGATTAATATCACATGAACATTTCCCGGGAAAAGGCGTACCTTTTTGGCAGGAGAACGATAAAGAAGGAGTATCACTATTTGAACAGTCGATTGTCTATAAAAAAAATGGGGTAAAGATAGTTCTTGTAAAGGACGTTAATCAATCTCAGCTTAAAGGTAAACACAACCGGTTTAATCTGATGGCGGCGGCGGTTGCCTGTTATTTATGGGGTGTTCCAATCGGGATCATTGAATCATCCATTGCTGATTTTAAAGGGCTTGAACATCGGCTGGAGCCGCTGGGCACAATTGGGGGAATTGAATTCTACAACGATAGCATCAGCACTGTTCCTGAAGCTACACTTGCAGCGATTGAAAGCTTGGGAAAGGTGCACACGTTGCTGCTGGGAGGCTTTGACCGGGGAATCGATTACCAGAAATTGCTCACCATTAAAGAGGAAACTGTGAACCAATTACTATTCACAGGTGAAGCCGGAAAACGAATGATGGCTTTGTTTGAGAATTACAAACGATTTGAAGGGAAAATGTTCTTTTTTAGTGACTTTGCCCAGATGGTTTCATTTGCCTGTGATAATACACCAAAGGGAGCCATTTGCCTTCTTTCTCCTGCTGCTGCCAGTTATGGACAGTTTACAAATTTTGAGCATCGCGGAATGACGTTCAAAAACCTTATTATGAATTACCTGACATAGGTTTAGCGGCTGTCTCCTTAAAAAATCGTTCTTCCAATAAATGGCACCGATCAATGGTATTTCTGATCCATTCCAAGCGGATGTCGATTTGCTCCTCAATAGTCAACTCCCATTTAACCTGCGATTTTCTAATTCTTTCGGTCAGGTTATACATACACAAAGCTGCCGAGACAGAGATATTGAAACTTTCGGTAAATCCATACATGGGTATTTTTACCCAGGCATCAGCATTCTTTATAGCCCATTCTGAAAGTCCTTCCTTCTCTGTTCCGAAGATCAGGGCAATGGGCTTATCGACAGGCAAGTCATCGAGCATACAACTCTCGGTGTGGGGGGTGGTAGCAACAATAGTGTAGCCCGATTTCCTGAGTGCCGCATAAGCTGCCGGGGTATTGAATTCAGCACCATTATAGTGGTTGATTGTAAGCCATTTCGAGGAGCCGAGGGCCACATCGGGATTTACATTGTATGCATTCTTGTTTTCAACGATATGCACATCCTGTACACCAAAACAATCGGCACTGCGCAGAACAGCACTCGCATTGTGCGATTGGTATACATTTTCCAAAACAACAGTAAGATGACGCATCCTGTGCTGCAAATTATTGTTAAACCGTTCGCAACGGGCCTCTGTGAGAAATGACTCCAGATAAGCCACTAAAGATTGTTTCTTAATTGAATTCATACACGAAGAGGTGAGAAGGCTCCCTAATTATTTTTAATACTTTCGGGTTGAATAAACTTGATAATAATCGACGTACCACTTTTTAAAGGCTGATAACCTGTAATCATGAAAGAACCTTTTGAAAGAAGATTAAAATATTCAAGTTGCAACCTGAGCAGTTCTTCAGAAACCCCTTTGGTTAGCTTTATATCTGAAAAACTTTCTCCATTAATGCTGATGATAAGTTCGTTATTATTCTCAGCAACCTGAATATCTATATGCATCAATTGGTCGGCTAACCGGGCTTTTACGATTCTATTCGTCAGGTTAACCAGCAGTAAAGAGGGCAGGGGTAACCATCCATCCGTGATTGACTGAAGCGTTGCTTCAACCAGAACATCCGAAGAGCCTGTCTGGTTCTCCTTAGATATAAGCTCATTGACTTGTTCAATCTGCTCATTGACCGTTGAGGTAAGATTGTCCGTGTAGGTAAGCGCGTGACGAAGTCTCTTTCCAAAGTCAAGCATCCGGGTCTGCATTTCTGATGAAGAAACCATGGTTGGCAATGACGCCAAGCTGTTAATTTGGTTCAATAAGGCATGAGGGTTACACTGATACCGATACTGTGTCAGACGGAGTCTGTTGGATAAATCCAGCTGGTAAGCGTTTTTTCTTGAATTAAGAAGAAAAAATATCAGAAATGCTATTCCTGATAATAACAGAACGAGTAAAATGCCAGCTAAATAAAACATTGGTTAATGAAAAAGCAAAGATAAAAAAGAAAAAATCGGGAATACAGATGGCTGTATCCCCGATTTTAAACTCAGGATATAACCAGATTAACGGGAAATCACGAATTTCTTAGAGCTAATCGTTCTTCCATTGGTTGTCAGGGTATAGAAGTACATACCACTCGGAAGATCATTCACATTAACTGAAACCTGACTTGTTCCTGCAGCAATTTCAGTTTGCTTTACCAGACTTCCGGTCAGATTATAGATTAAAACAGAGCCATTTGATTTCATGTTACCAATATTCAGCGTAACAAAATCGGAGGCTGGGTTTGGGTAGGCAGAAGTAGTAATTTGAGATGATGGATCATTTACCCCAGTACCTTCAGCAGTAAAGCGTACGAAAAACCAGGAAGAGTCAGCAGGATTCCGGCTGTCAAAGAATGTATAGCGGGTAACCACCGAACCAAAGATGCCATTGGCATTGAAATGGCCGCTGAAATTATTGCTGATTGCTTGTGGTTGAAGCCTTATAGAATCTTCAACAGGAGAAACATAAGTTGTTGGGCCATAGCACAATTTCCAACAGAAAAAGCTCATCGTTCCTTCATTTACCTGTAGGTCTGTTCTCCTGACAAGAACATCAGAGGCAGATGAATTCAAATTCTGAACTGTAACTGCAACATCAGCCTCTACACTTAAGGGAGACGTCACTTCGAGCACACTTCCGGATGATAGCTCCTCAATGCCATATTTCATAGCAAAACTAGTAGGAATATACTTAAAGGTAACAGACACACTGTCGTTTGGGTCTTCAGCAACGTAAAAAGTATAGCGAACCTCAATTGGAGTAAAATTGCTAACCGGGGTGTAAAGGTCGGCTGTAAATCTCGGGAAAATGGAGTCGGATTTAATGACTACAATATCCGTAGGATTTGTAACGAACGGGGGGTAACAGGTCAACCAGCAAAACGTACTAACCTGATCGGCAGCAACAATCAAATCCTGCTTTTTGGCCATTACATTCAAGGTTCTGTCGGTAATATTTTTGACATCAACAGATGCAACACCAGTCATTTCTACAGGTCCTCCAACAGTAATCATTTCTCCATTGCTGATTTGATTCCCAAGTTTATCAAGAACTTGCAGACTTTGAGCTGTAACCATAGCAGAAGTTGCCATAATGCCAGCTAACAATAAGGTAGAGATTTTTTTCATAGTTTGATCAAAATAAAATTCATAAAAAGTTTTCAGTTTGTAATGCAAATATAAAGGTTTTTCACCATTGATCAGATGTTCATTGATAAACCTTGTTTCAAATGGAGTTGGCTCTTTTCAAACGCCTATATGTCATTCGTTCGGTATTTGAAGCCATCTGCTCATAACTAATCAGAAATATAATATCTAAAGTCGGATAAAATTTCAGAGTCTGATTATTGCTAAATAATGCCTTCTTTGTTAGAATTTGTGGCAGGCTTTGATACTGTAGTTGGCGATTCAACTTACATGGGGCGTTATCGCAAGTTGCTATAATTGCATCGTCCCCGACTCTTAAATTCCAATCAAAATCAGAGTGTATCGCATTAACAGGATGCTGTACATTCCAGCCTTTGTATGGATGAGGAAAATGTATCATTTTTTGAGATGGACCGTAGATCAAACGTACGGTTAAGGTCAATTCATGATTGATTTTCGGCTGGTTCCTGCTCTATATTCTTTTAAATGCATACCGACATCTAACAAAAATGTTGCCAGAGCAGGTACCTTTTTTTTTGATGGAGAGAAGTGATTTTTTTATACCACATGGAAATGCTAATGTATACAGCTATCGTCCCAATAGTTGTCAGGAGGTTGTAACTTACTGATCAAAGGCGCTGGTAATGTGACAATTAAACGGAAGACCACGGAGCTTGAGATTTTTCCTCTGTGCCTTCTTTGTGCAACTCTGTGTAATATGTTGTTTGCCTTAACCTTGACTTTGACTTTGGCATGGGTCATGTAAAACGGTAGCCACTAAATTTTAAGCCCTGGAATTCTCTTGCTCATGTCCTTTTTATATCTTTGCATTTACACTTTAACATTTATAACCCTATGAAATTAAAATCTTTACTCTTATCCGGTCTTATGCTTCTGGTTCTGAGTTCTTTTTCGCAGTCACCTAAATCACAGCGCCTTGTATTGCTTGAGGAATTTACCCAGGCATCTTGCAGCCCCTGTGCAGGACAGAATCCCTGGATTCATAATTTGCTCACTGCAAATCCCGATAAAATCACTTCAATTAATTATCATGTGTCATGGCCCGGCTATGATCCGATGTATTTGCATAACACAGAAGATCCCAGCGCAAGGGTAAGTTATTATGGTGTGTCTTCTGTTCCACACTCGGTGCTCGACGGGAACTACTACTCTGGCTATCCGACAGGATGGGGCATTAATTCGGTGAATGCCAGGGCTGCAATGCCTTCACCATGTGAAATTGAGATTCAACACAGGTTAAATGCTGGTCAGGATACCATCAGCTTTACAATGCTGATAAAAGCAACTGCTACAACAACAGGGACACCGCTCATTGGCCATCTTGCTGTCATTGAAAAACACATTCAATACAGCACGCCTCCTGGTTCAAATGGCGAAAAAGATTTTTATAATGTGCTAAAGAAGCTTCTTCCGTCAAAAGATGGTACGACGCTCCCCGCCATGGAAGCCGGCGATTATTATGTAATTGAAGGCAGTTGGAAGCTTGCCAACGTATTTACTGCCACTGAACTCGCCGCTGTTGGTTTTGTTCAGAATAACCAAACAAAAGAGATATATCAGGCTTGTAATAGCTCAGAAGAGAGTGTTACCCCCCTCTACACCAACGATGCAAGCGTCCTCTCTGTGGACAATCTGTCTCCCGCGAACTGTTTTGGCGTTGTAGAACCAGTAATTGTTATTAGAAACAACGGACAGAATGCACTCAGCCAGACAACCATAAAATACTCGGTAAATAATGGGGATCCTATGATTTACCCCTTTACTGGAAATCTGGGATTATTTGATAAGGCTACCATTGACCTTCCTGCATACAATTTTGGCGTTGAAGAAAACAACATCCTGAAGATATGGTCAGAAAGCCCCAATGGTGTTGCTGATGAATATCCCAAAAATGATACGATCACGGTTGTAATTCCACAAGGTTACCGTGGAGTTCCCAACATCGTGGTTCAGGTAAAAACAGATAAGGCTCCCGCTGAATTTACATGGGAAATCCGTGATGAGGCAGGTAATGTTGTGGAAGAAGGTGGCCCATATCCTAATCAGAACACCATTTATAAAGATACTGTAGAAATTCCCATCAACACTTGCTACACATTTCACGCCATTGATGCCGGAGGAAATGGCCTGTGCTGCGATAACGGAATCGGTTTTGTTAAGCTGTATGATGCTACTGGTGCCAATTTCTTTGTTGCCAATAAATTCGGGAGTGAAGCATCTACCCAGTTTTGGGTCGACAGTTATATCGGAATCGAATCTGGTGCTGTTCTTCATGACAAAATATCGGTTTACCCAAATCCTGCATCAGAAATGTTGTTCATCTCCTTAAGCCTGAAAAAGGATGCCGATGTAGAGATGAGTATTACCGATTTGTCAGGCAAGAAGGTCTATGAGACCGGATTTGGACGACTCTCCACAGGGGATCATGACCTTACGCTTGAAACCAGTGGTTTGACTAATGGCATGTATATGGTAAGAATTTCGACCGGACGTGAAGTTGTTGTTCGCAGGATAATGATCTCGAACAAATAACCGTGTTATACTTCTAATGAGACGCGTCAGATACTTCGGTATCTGGCGCGTTTTGTTTTGAAAAAAACTATCTTCGCAAATATTTTTTTGACAGCCGTATAAATTGATCCCTGTAGTTGCCATTTTAATTATTTCTGTCTTTAGATTAAATAGCCTCTTAAAACTTATTTCCAGGATGTTTCTTAATTTTCTGATGCTGACAATAACCGACCATTATGAGCATTACTCCACCACACGCCGGAAAAAGTATCTGTTCACCAATATATTAAGCGGCATGGTTGTATTATCTATTTTATGCCAATAAGAGGATGGGGTTTGTCGGAGAGGAAAACACAAGAGCGCGCATTAACATGGTTATTGCATCGGTTTGTTCAGAAAAAAGAATGTAGCAGTCATACTAAGACCATCAAATGTATCAAGTTATTGTACCTCAGTTATGTATTAATTATTTAGACGATTTTTATTTTCTGATTGGCAGGGGAGAGGCAAGAAGCGTTTTTCAAGGCATATGCATGAATAATTAAAAAACTCCGCCTAAAAGATTGAACGAAATTTTCAAGACTCATTTCCGGCGAGATTCGAACGTATAGCATTTAAAACCTACCATTTAGATATCAGTAGATTCATATATTAACATCAAAAATAAATCGCACATGCTTAGAACAGGACTCTTGTTTCTCTTTCTAACACTACTGTTGGGATTATCAGCCCAGACATCAAATATTGTTGTTGTAAACGACACCAACGGGTTTACCGGAACCATTTCCGCCATCGACCATTGGGGTGGAATATCGAATGTTGTTAAACCAGGGCAAAAAATTGGCCTTTTGATCAACTCCGATTTCAGTGAACCAGGAGCCTATGTAAATCCTGATCTGAGCATAGCGGTGGTAAAGATGTGTTTTGAAGCTGGAGCATCAGAAGTAATAAGCCTTCAGGACATAAAACCTGAATATTGGCAGAGGTCTGCAAACTTCGAAGCAAACAAATCAATCATCGGACGAGTCAGGATGGTTGATAAGAACACATTCCCTGCCACTTATGATTCGATCAATTTCACCAGACTTGATACAATACCAGGTGCAAAGGCACTTCGGAAAGCAGAAGTAGTAAGTGAATTATTTAAAATTGATGTATTCATTGATATCCCCGTCGCCAAACACCATGCAACAACCATTCTCACCTGCTGTATGAAAAATCTCATGGGGGTCTGCACTCGGGCAACGAATGTAACGATGCATCTGAATGGGCCCAAACGGAATGATCCGGTTTACCTGGCACAGTGTATAACTGATATTTTCGTTATTAGAAAACCTGATTTATATATAGTTGACGCTTTGATGGGAATTGTCACCAACGGTCCTAATGGCCCCGGAGAAATTGTAAAATCTGGAAAAATAATTATTGGGACAGATCCTGTTGCACTAGACTCATACTGTGCAAAGCTTCTGGGTTTTCCACAGAGCGATGTTCCAACGCTTCAGACTGGTGAGTCTTCAGGCCTGGGAACAGCAAATCTTGAAAATGTAACCATCAGGGAATTCTAAAAGAAATAATAAGATGCTGCATATCAGTCATTTAACGCCATTAATTGTTTTCTTCATATTCAACTCGATAGCCACCCAATTGTCCTCACAACCGGCGGTTTTACTTCTACCTGAAACAAATAGAGGTTGGAAAATAATCGAACCAATAGTTGTTTACTCGGGCGATGATTTATACTTCATGGTTGATGGTGGGGCCGATCTTTTTCTGGAATATGGCTTTGTTGAAGTTGCCGCAGCTGATTATTCGAAGGAAAGCAGTAAGTTGCATGTCGAGGTTTATGAAATGGAATCACCTGAGAAAGCTTGGGGCATCTATTCAATCCGTCGACCATATTCTGCTGATAAACAATTTAATTCAAACAACATTGCCATTGGAAAAGGTTATACAATGGCAGCTAATAGTAGCTTTTACTATGTAATATCGGCGCAATCAAAGGAAGTCGATCCAGATGATATTTATAAGCTGACGGAAGAAATCACCAACGAAATCAGTAATAAGACTGATGCAGATCAAAGTCGTTTGATCAGGTTTACACCAGGTAAATATGATTGCATATTTTACGGACGAGCCGGATTTTCATCGGTGTATTCATTGGGTGCATCAAATTTTCAGGGATTCATACGTGGTTTGGCAGAAAGAAAAACCAAGGAGGAAATTACGATCAGATTAGAATATGCCAATTTAGCGAGTGCACTTGATGATTTTAAAAAATTCTCTTCAGTAGCCGCTAACAATAAGCGTTTCAAATTACTTGAAATGGACAGGGAAAAGATACTAATCTCTGATCGCGGTAAAACAAAGGTGTTAATTCAAAGCGATTCATCTAATCTTATTCTTCATTTTTTTCCTGCTGATATCTAATTTATATTCGCCAGTAAAGTTAGGAATATTTTGATATAATTGTACCCCATAATTTATATTATGTTAAGATATATTATAAAAGCAAAGCTTTATGAAAAAAATATCAGTAAAAACTATAATTTGATACCAGGTTTTAAATAAGAAGCAATTGAGGAGATTGGAATGACAATTTCAATGGCTCCTACCGATGCACCGGCGATTTCATAAGGATTGTAACAAAATCCGATCGAATTGCTGGTAAGGTAAAAATTTTCAGTTACTGACACATTCTCGGCGAAAAACCCTTTTTCGGTTAATAATTCATTCTGGCCAAGATTAAACTTGACTTTGACTTCGTTGAGTATAAGATTTTCAATCTGGCCTTTATAGTCTCCATCGAACAATTCGTTTAAGCTAAATCGCTGACCAGTTTTTGCCGACATTGTCAGATATTTTTTAACGATCATCCCTTTGCCACTACCAGTAAATGCATAGAGTTTAACCCCTAAACTCAAGATATCGTTTTCGTTATGCATTACATTAAGACTTAAGTGCTTATCCCAGCAAAAGGTATTCGATTGATCTGTAGTCGTATAATTATCAAGGTTCTGATCTACATATTGTTGAAAGTATCTTGTTCGTTCAGCCTCAATAATATTATCAAACCCCTCCCCTTCCTGTAACCGGTTAAAATACAGCAAAGACACCTGTTTATTTATGGAATCCAGGACATTACGCTGAGCCCCGGCGATTGCTTCAGGAATAACAATTCTGTAGGATGCTCTTGGGCTGGTCTTCATCATCGGAAATAATGTATGACTCAGCGCTTTACTATACGTTTTAAACGTTAAGGATCCATCATTGTAGTTCTCAGCTAAAGAACAAGGCAATTCTACATCCTGTTCTGCCGGCTTCCATGTTCCCGAGAGTCCATTTTCCAATTTAGTAAGTATGAATGTAGATCCGTCGGGATTTCCAAATTCTTCGAGTCTGAAATGTTTCTTTACAACGTCCCACCTGCCGGTAATTTGAATTGATTTCTTATTATCAGGCTGTTGTATATTGGAATACGAATAAATACCTTCTGCCAGGTTCCCGGCAATTACAATATCAAGGGTAACATCGATAGAATTCCCGATTTTTCCTGTATAATGGTGGTAGGAATCCAGAATTTTTTGCCCCATCGATACAATGCCCATCATTGTTAAAACAACCGTCAGGGAGAACATTTTTAAATTCATGAGTATAACTTGATTTATTGAGGCAAAGATAGGGAGTGTTGTTCGATTTTTTCGACCTAAACACCAATTAAAAGAGGGGCGGGAAGATTACTCCCCGCCCCTCTTGAATTCTTATTTGATAACTACTGATTAGTAGATCTTTTCAGTATTACGGTATCCTGCCTTGTCCATATACCAGTCAGAATATTGTGCTCCGTTTGATTCAGCCCAAGCGGCAAATTTCAGGTGAGCATTCACTATATCAACCTCTTCCAGAGGGTAATCAAACTCTTCAGCAACAAATATTGACCAGGGGAGATTGGTTACTGACTTGTAATACTTCCCGTTAGTCGGATTGGTGTCATCATCGCCAGTGCCAAATAACTCAGTATTCGCTTTGCTTGTTGGTACCATGCCGGGCTGGTGGATTTCGGTTCCGCGAACCTTACCCTTAATCAGGAAGTGATTAAAAGGAGGCAGGCCAACCATTGCAGTTGTCTGAGGCGTAGAGAAATGTACATTAATTGTAACAGGTTCGGAAGTACCAACGTAGCCATTATGTTCGGTGTTAAAGTATTCCCCACCCACACGGGTAATCACATTTTCAGCATCGTCCCATAGGATTATAACTGGTTTGGTAGTTCCAGTTTCAAGGCCATTGGTACCAAGCGTAATGTAGCTTCCAGGGTTCACTGAATATCCGGTAACAGACTCAATTACGCCAACGTCAACATTATCGAGCTGGAATCCAAAGCCATTTCTTAAAGCTCCGCCAACTGCCTTCACATCATAGAGGTTGATTACATCAACAACCTTATTTTGGGCATTCGTTACCCGATTAAAGCGGATATTCACCACCAAATCATTCATGTCATAATCGCCATAAGCAGGCCACAGATCTTCAAAGGCCATCGATGACCATGTAGTAGCTGACGGATAGTAGTTGTTGTATGCACGTGTGGCATCTTCAGGATAATCATCATTAATATCAGCCACGCCATCGCCATCTGTATCAGTAATGACCGGGGTAGAACCTATTCCTTCAGGGTTACAATCCGATACCGGGATGAAGTTAGTTGCCTCAGAAATCAACTTAAAGGAAGCTCCATTAATAAAGAGGGCCACGGTACCATTTGTCAACACCCCGTTATCATCAACCCATTCAATTGCACCCGAGACGGTTTTACCTGAGTTGATCGTGGCATTCCCGGTCGAAACAATTGAATTCAGACTACCTGCGCCTGATATACTATTGTTTAACACGACGTTGTTGGCCGAAACCATCGATTGGTTTTGAAGATTTAAAACAGCAACCCCATTTACCTGAAATTTTCCTTCAGCTTTCAGATAACCACCGTTCATCGTCAGGGCACCGGAATTAAGGCTGGCATTGTTGCCGACAATAATCTTACAAGTGTTTGAATAATTACCGGCGCTGTTATTCAAATCGAAGTCGGTTCCGACATTGATAGTACCGCTGTTTGTCAAAGCATTATTAATCTGAAGGTAGCCAACGGTTGTAATGGTCCCTGAATTAATCAGTTTTCCATTAGGACTGTTTGATTCATATTTATTGTCGAGAGTAAGTGTTCCGTAATTAGTAACAACTCCACTGGGAGAAAAAGCTTTATGGATGGTGAAATTGCTAGAGTAATTGGTGAATGAGGTAGACTCTTGGTTCAGTTTTAATTCTTCTATATATACTTCTGAAGTATGCCAGGCTGTGATTGAACTGACACCACCTAAAGCTAAATCATCGTTAAAGGTTAATTTCCCTCCATCGGATATCACAAGGTTGCAATTGCCGCCATAACCACCAAAGTTGTTGATCTGCGAAGGTGTAGCGACACCACAGATACGGACCGTACCCCCTCCGTTCCATGGTTCAAAATTAATTTTCTTCGTGAAATTTGTTGTAGTAAGGCAATAGGTCTTCCCTTGCTTTACAGTGATATCCTGGTTAGTCGACACGGTTACATCACATCCACTTGTGCAATCAGGACCAGTAACGACTGACTTCAGTTCATCTGCTTTAACACTGGTCTGGAAAGTGTAACTCAGATTATTACCCGAGAAGGCCTGATAAACTACTTCAACAGCACCACCAGAGCTGTGCATTTCAATCCACATTCCTTCCAAAGCGGCCGGAACAATGATATCAGTAGCATAAGGGAATCCAAAACCTGCTGAACCACTGGCCGTAGGTGTTGTACCGGATGTGGGGTCTGCCTTGAAAACCATAACCTTGCTTAACAAACCACTTGCTAAGTCAGATTCAACATTAATATTTACTTCAATGGTTTTTGTTGTTGCCCAGTTGAACCCGTCGGCTACTTTTAAGTCTTTCGAGTTGGTTACTGTTGTTGTAACAGGATCTGACTGATCCTTTCTGCACGAAGCAAGCAAAAGCATCATGCTAAGTGCGACGAGTGTAATTTGATTTGATTTCATAATAAAAGATTTTGTTGAAGGCTTAACAATAAACATGCCAATCTAGGTTATTAAATTGTAAATATTTATTTTTCAATTATTTAAATTCATTTTTACGATAACTCATTTTCGATAAAAAGTTCAAAATGAAAAATATTTCCCGTTTTGGTGCAATAGCTGCCATGATTGAGAATCAAATGATAGATGATACTTTTTCAGACCAGAGGCACCAAACAATGCTAAGATACAACAAAATCCAGACAAAAAAGGTGGTAGTATCGCCAATCTCATCATACAGAGACAAGACATGCCTTGCTTCTGCATACTACAGAATGAAACATGGCTCATTCTGCCTTGTTACCATTGCTCAATGACTTTGAACATGGCGCTACTTTGATATTGCCATTGCAAGTGAATTTTTCAGTAAAGCCACACCTTCGTATACCAGCATTTAAGATGGGTTAGTCGTGCGGATACTTTGCCACCACCCTGCATCAACATCAGGCCGGCGGTGACATCGTTGATGGCACCACCGCCGTTACAGGGAAAAGAGTTCTTGCTATGTGATGAACTCCCTGGTAAAACCATTTAAGTCCCGAGGCTTATTGTTAAAGGTTTTGCTGGCATTCGCGCGGAAGGACAGTGCTTAGTCGATATTACGAAGAACACATTATAATGGTATAGCCATTCACCACTCTGTTGGATTGTATTCAGGATTGGAAGCAGCAGAAACCAAAGCTAATTGAAAATGTGGTAGCTTTTCTCACAGTTCCTGTCAGTGCCAAATAATTATTCGTTTTAGCTCCATGTTTCAGCAAGAATCCATACTTTTGACTTCTATAGAGTACCGGTAGTACACAAACCGTCAGCATGGCTCATCAACTGCGAGTCCGGAGAAGGAAGAGCTGCCCGGACAAGAGGGAACAAGCTTTTTTTCAGCAAAAAGCCCTGTACACGTTTTTGTTCATACCGACCTAACGACCAAAACGTTAGTACAATTATGCTGTAACTGACGTGGCGAAGCTGTGGGGATGAGGGATTCATTTGGGAAACCCAACACGGAAACGAACCTGATGAGTTCACAGGTGATTTCTAAGTAGCAGACACAGGAGTACGATCAAAAGCGCATTATACCACAACCCGGCAACCCTTTTTCCTCACGATAACAGTGATTTTGTAAAAACATGCCCCCTCATATATTTATCTTTAAATTGTTTCATGCAATTCAAACTAGAACCCTAAATATGAAAAATCTAGTATTAACAATCATTATCTTAGTTTTAACGCTAAGCATCAATGCTCAGACTGATTCATGTAATGTACTTCTTGAAAAGATTTCCGGAAAATATACTGGTAAATGTCTGAACGGTCTGGCAAATGGAAAAGGTAAATCAATCGGCGAAGACACCTACATTGGAACCTTTAAAGACGGATTACCCAATGGAAAGGGTAAATATTTATATAAAAACGGTGATACCTTTCAAGGGTATTGGCTTAATGGCCAAAAAGACGGTAAAGGAAAATTCGAATATACTATAAACGGAGAAAAGTATACTTTGATTGGATATTGGAAGAAAGATGAGTATATAGGAGTGACAGAGCCCGATATTTCTTATAGAGTTGCATCTGCTACAGGCATTATGAATTACACGGTTGAGAAAAACGAGCTAATCAATGAACATGATAAAGATATTACTTTTTCTATTAAAAGTGCATTTACAGATTTTACCCCAACGGATCTGATAATAGATAAATCTTCAGGGCAAATTGTTCAATCTGGGAAAAAAATCAGTATATCCCAATATTTCTGTCCGGTTCACTGTGAGATAAGCTATACTATTTTAGTAGGCGATACCAGAAAACAATGTAGGTTCATCATTGACATATTAGAAGAAGGTAAATATACAATTACCATAAGTAATTGAATACACCACAGTTTTTTATTTATTATCTCTCAAACTACAATTGCTCACACCACATTTATTAAATCTGAAAATGTTATGACAGCTAGCTTCAATTAATAATTAATATGTTTATATTTTTCATAATTCACCAGTACTTTGTTAGATTGATCTGAGTTATTACTTTTAGGATCTACCGGGAATTGTGTGAAACAATCCGAAGACCAAAATATGAATGATCCTGATTCTTTCAGCACATTCTGCATCCCTGAAGGTTGTAATTTAAATTCATTATTCAGATAGTCAACGATTTATTTGACAAATAGAAATGCATTCGCGCATACAAAATGCCGGCAGAATTTGTCCAAAAAAGTCATTTGCAGAACCAATGATAACCATATTAATAATACTTTAAAGCCATGAAACATTAACAATTTTGTATTATTGATCGTCCAATCCACACCATAGTCAATTTTACCACCGGAATGCTGAAACAGATTTTCGCGCTATTAATTTTCCAAAATATATACGTTTCCCAATTTTAAGACTATATTTCCGTTGATTTTATCCCCCCTTTTGAAGAATTTTCAAGTTTTTTATAAAAATATTGCGTGTATTTAGTTACAAAATGTAGTTTTTTAAATGGTTGATTATACGTGTTTTGCATTTCAATTTTATCCCAAAGTCTTAACAAAGACATATCAAAGTTATACCAAAGATATGTTTTACTTATGAAACGCTTATGTTTACTATAATTATGGTGTATATTATATATGTAGTAAGAATAAATATATGTATTTTTTGGCACAATACTTGTCATGGTCATTAAAAAGGGTTTTACCGCTTATCGTGTGAACGGACATATTAACATCAAGTCTCTATGATCACAGAATGATCACAGAATTTGAGATAATCTTACCATGAGAGAAACAAATACCTTCGCGAAAAAAAGCCATGATGCTGTCATCTCAGTTGTTTGATCTTATGCCGGACTTTGGCCAGAGTGGAAGGTTAGTGATATGGAAGCCAACTTTCAGGGAATGATCGTGGATATAACGATAGAATACCTGCCCCCAAAAGGTGTTGATCCTGAAAGTGAATAGATTTGTCCTATTTACGATTACATGGAATATCGACGATGGCGGCACTTAAATATAATGCAATATCAAACCTAAATCCGTTGTCGGGTTCCCCGGGTAAAAAAACCAGAGGGAAAGCAATGTTAAGGAAATATTGGAGGTTGTAGAGACAATTAAAGCATAAGCGATAGAAATTATAAATGCACGCTATTTATCAAACCCGAACGCTAAGGCTGAACGACTTAACGGGAAGATACAGCTTCTGATAGCTTTCGGTCGTGGCTACCATCAGTTCCAAAACTTCCGGACAGCGATTCTCTTCTTTCATGGTCAACCAGACCTATATCCTTCGCATGTAAAACTCTGCGACCAAAAACATGACCCAACACATTTTAGTCTCTTTCATTTGTTACACAAATACCGGTAGAACCTCTTAAAACAGTCAAAGAAGCTTGGTTTGGTATGTTTTTTGCTGGCAAGGCCTCGTTGAAAAATGTAGCATAAAACCTGAAAGCTTTAATATTTATTCTAATTTTGTGCTTTCAACCCAATAATTCTTCAAACCTTGTTTCTAAAATCTTATCTATGAAAAAGTTTGTTGTTGCTGTACTGGTTCTCTTCGTTAGCGCCTCAGTTACGTACGGCCAGGAAACCAAAACCCCCGTTAACAAAAACGCTCCTGTTATGACTTTCAGTAAGAAATTGATTGACGAAAGTGGTAGTGTTGTGTGGGATTATGGAACCATTCAAAAGGATGGTGACGGAAATTCGTATTTTACATTTGTAAATACGGGAAAAGAACCCCTGATCTTGTCGGATGTTCGTTCTTCCTGTGGCTGCACTGTTCCCAAGTGGCCTCGTGAACCGATCCTTCCCGGACAGATTGATACCATTAAGGTGCGGTATGATACTAAAAGGTTAGGCATTATTAACAAAACTATCACCGTGATGTCCAATGCCAACAATTCCCCGATCATTCTCCGGATCAAAGGAAAGATCATTGAAGCTCCTAAAGCGGTTCTTCCTGAACGGCAGGCAGGTGTTGGTCCTGTTGTCAGATAATTACTAACCCTATTCTGGTACAAAGTCTTTGTAGATTCCCCGATATTTGCATATCGGGGTTCTTTGTTGTTGAAAATCTGAAATTCTGTTAATATACAATCAATTCACCATGCCAAAAATATCAAATAAAGGGCAGATGATGCCCGCATCGCCAATCAGAAAATTAGTACCCTATTCTGATGAGGCAAAACGCCAGGGTCGGAAAGTGTATCATCTCAATATTGGACAGCCTGATATTGAGACGCCGGAAGTTGCGCTTCAAGCCATCCGCAATTTCGATGAAAAAGTGATTGCTTACAGTCATTCAGCCGGAATTCTGTCATATAGAAAGAAATTGGTTCATTATTATGAGAAAATTGGAATTCGTATCACCGCAGATGACATCATTATTGCTGCCGGTGCGTCCGAAGCAATTCTCTTTGCCATGCAAACCACTATGGATCCGGGTGACGAGATTATTATACCTGAGCCATTTTATGCCAACTACAACGGGTTTGCCGTAAATTCAGGTGTTATTGTAAAGCCCATCCCAAGCAGCATCGAGTCGGGTTTTGCCCTTCCTCCGATTTCAGAATTTGAAAAAGCCATTACGCCGCGGACGAAGGCTATCATGATTTGCAACCCCAACAATCCAACAGGGTATTTGTACAGCCGTGATGAATTGGAAGTTCTTCGTGAAATTGCTTTGAAATATGATCTCTATCTTTTTGCAGATGAAGTTTACAGAGAGTTTTGCTATGATGGTCATAAGCATTTCTCGGTCATGCAGCTTGAGGGTCTCGATAATCATGTGATCTTGATTGATTCAGTGTCGAAACGTTACAGTGCATGCGGTATTAGGATCGGTGCCATGATTTGTCGCAACAAGGAAGTGATGGCTACTGCCATGAAGTTTGCACAGGCTCGTCTGAGTCCACCTTCAATTGGACAGGTTGCATCAGAAGCAGCCCTTGATACACCTGATTCCTATTTTGCTGGTGTGCTGAAAGAATACCTTGCGCGCCGGGATGTGGTTGTAGAAGCCATTAATAAGATACCGGGAGCCTTTTGCCCTAATCCCAAAGGAGCATTTTATGTGGTTGCACGACTTCCGATTCAGGATTCGGATCATTTCTGTCAGTGGCTTTTACAGGATTTTCAATATAATAATCAGACCGTTATGCTGGCTCCGGCCACGGGCTTTTATGCTACTCCAGGCCGTGGGAAGAATGAGGTTAGGATATCGTATGTTCTGAAAGTTGAGGATCTTAAGGCTTCTATGGTATGCTTGGAACAAGCCCTTAAGGTTTATCCCGGCAGAACAATCTGATTGGGTTAAATAGTTTTAAATATTTGCGATAGAGGGCCAATGCCACAAGGTGTTGGCCCTTAATGTTTTTTGATAAGGTCAGCGTTTTGGATTCAAAAGATTACTAAATGAATGAGGCTGAATAAATAATTCTTACATTTGCATCCCTGTCTGATTTTGTCCTTCAGGCAGTAAAGTTTTTTGTAATGAAATTCCAAATGCTTTTCGGTAACGATAAAGTAATCTAAATCAAGTTATTATTCTAACCTTTACCCATCATGGAGAACAAGGATCAACTGAATCAAATCCCAGAGGATGATAGCATCCGTCAGGAAGAGAACACTTTAGAAGAACAAAACATAGTTTCCGTCACCTCTGCTGAACGCGATCATCAGCCATTGGCTGAGCCTGTTGTGGAAGTTTCTGAAGTTAAGGCTAATGTGGATATAGAAATACCGGAAGACGTGGTTGAGCAAATTTTACCTGCTTTTGAGACTATTTCCGAAGAGCCCGCTGTTGAAGCAGTAGTAGAGGTATCTGTCGTTGAAGTAGTGGCAGAAGAGCCCTCTATTGAAGCTGTGGCAGAGGAATCTGTTGTTGAAGTAGTGGCAGAAGAGTCTGCTGTTGAATTAGGAGCAGAGGAGCCTGCTGTTGTAATACCTGAATTGTCTGAAGTTTTAACTTTGCCCGCACAAGTTTTGCCTATAGAGGATGAAGAGGATGAAGATGAAGACGATGAACTGTCGCTTCATGATGTTGATCAGTATGAGCATATGAGTCGCGCTGAGTTGGTTGATATACTCCAGCAGTTAGTACAACAGGATGATTTTAATGAGGTGAGAGGGAAAATTGCCCAGATTAAAGTTGTCTTTATCAGGAAATCGAAGCAGCTTCACACTGATGCCTACGAAGCATTTATTGCCGCAGGTGGTGAGAAGGAAGCCTATGTGCCTGCTGACGATGTGGTTGAGCACCTATTCAAGAGCACATTTGGAATTTACCGCGAAAAAAAGCAACAATTTGCAGAAGCGCTTGAGCTTGTTAAACAGAAAAATCTGGAAGCCAAGAACCAGATTCTTGAGGAGTTGAGGAGTTTGATTAATTCAGATGATAACCTGAAGAAGACATACGATGAGTTCAAGTTTCTTCAGGATAAATGGAAACAGATTGGCGTAGTTCCCAAAGCTGATGTCAATAGTTTGTGGCAGAGCTATCATTTTCTCGTTGAAAAGTTTTTCGATAAAGTCAGAATTAACAAGGAACTGAAGGATCTTGACCTGAAGAAAAATCTTGAAGCAAAAGTAGAGTTGTGCGAAAGAGCTGAGGAGCTATTGTTGGAGACCTCCATCCTTGAGTCATTCAAGGCACTACAGAAACTTCATGATCAATGGAAGGAAATAGGACCGGTTCCGCAGGATAAGAAAGAGGAAGTATGGGATCGCTTTAAACTGGCCACCGACAAGATTAACAATCGTCGCAGAGAATACTATGATAATATTCATGCCGAATTACAGACAAATCTTGACTCAAAAAACGCACTTATAGAAAAGGCTGCTGAAGTGTTATCAGTGCCGGCTAAAACCGTCAAGGAGTGGCAGGAAAGAACTGATACCGTTAACGAAATGTTTAAAATCTGGAAGTCCATAGGCCCTGCTCCCCGTAAGATTAATGATGAAGTATGGCTTCGCTTTAAAGCTGTTTTGGATGATTTCTTTACAGCAAAAAGTGATTATTTCAGCAATATTAAAGAGCAGCAGATAACTAACTACAACCTGAAGCTTGAGTTGTGCCTGCAGGCTGAAGCTCTGCAATCGAGCACTGATTGGCGGAATACCTCGCGGGAATTGATCAATCTTCAAAAGGAATGGAAGAACATAGGGCCGGTGCCTCGCAAGCACTCTGATAAAATCTGGAAACGTTTCCGTACAGCCTGTGATGGATTCTTTCAGGCTAAATCTACTTATCTTTCTAATATTCATGGGCATGAAACTGAAAATATGGCTGCTAAGGTTGAGCTACTCCGACAGGCAGAGGTTTTTTCACCTGTTGCTGATAAGGCCGAGAATCTTCATGCGCTAAAAGATTTTCAGCGTAAATGGATGGAAATAGGTCATGTGCCCATTAAGGAGAAAGACAGGCTTCAGGCAGAATTCCGTAAGGCAATTGATAAGCTCATGGACAGGCTTAATATCACTAACCTTGATATGAATGCTGTCAACTTTAAGAATCGTTTTGAAGGGATGAAAGATGCCCCCGAAGGACAAAGAACAATTCAGAAAGAAATCAGCTTCCTTCAGGGTAAGATTCAAAAGATGTCGGAAGATATGTCCGTTTGGGAAAACAACATTGGCTTTTTGGCTAATTCCAAGAATGCTAACCTTCTGAAGGAAGAATTTGAAAAAAAGATTGAAAAGGCTCGTTTGGAGATTCGCCTTTTGGAAGCAAAAGTTAAGTTTCTACGCGATGAACTTAATAAATAGCATGGATATTATGTAAAATATTGCCGGTTGGTCATTCTTGATCAACCGGCATTTTTATGTTATAAAACAACAAGACCCGTACTTTTCAGTATCGGGTCTTGTCTAACTTCAACGGAATCTTCGACGAATTATTAACCAAAAATAAGATATCCAGAAGTTGATATCCGAGCCTCCCGGCTTGGTTATTATTTTGATGCAGGCAAATCATGAGAAATCGAAACGGCACTTGATTTCTTTGTCTCCAGGTATATTTTAATTTTTAAAACAGCTATGGCCAATATGCCATAAACGAGTGCAAGAATTAATAAAGCCTGTAATTCGGGTTTAACGTCCTGCCACGATACGCCAACAAAGACAACCTTACGGAAGGCGCTGAGGAAATGGGTCAGTGGAAGTATATTTGCCAAATACTGCATGAATCCCGGCATCTGCGAAAGCGGCCATGTATATCCGCTGATGATGAAACTGGGTGCTGAGATTATCATCAGAATATCAGTAGCGAGTATCTGCGTCCTACAAAAAACGCTTACCATGATGCCAAATGCTAATAATGAAAGCATAAAGAGCAAGGATACAAGGGCTACATTGCCAAAAGCCCCGATTACCTCAATTTTGAACATGGGGAATACAATGTAGAGGATTACAGCCCAGATAGCAATCATATAGAGCAGATAGGGTGTAGCCTTACCGAAAATCATTAAAGTTGATGACTTTGTTCTGGTGATTAGTTCAGCAAACGTACCCTTTTCGAATTCCTGTGTGAAAATCAAGGCAATAGCCATCAGGAATATCTGCTGAAGGATGGTTCCAACAATACCTGGCCAGAGAAACCGGAGATAATTGGTTTCCGGATTGTAGTGTCGGGCGATATTAACGTTGAAAGAGTTATACTGGCTGGCGGTAATGGAAGATGGAATCCCTTTTTTTTGTAAGGTAGCCATGCTTATACCAGCATCCAGATACCCCATTGTTTTGAGAATGCCTGTACTAATGTAATTAGATGAAAGAACATTAATGGTATTTAGGTCCACCTGTATCTCAGGATGGCGTTTCATGTTGATGTCGGCTGAAAAATTAGCAGGAATGGTTACTACCCCTTCGGTTTTTCCCGATTGCATTGCTTCACGCGCCTCAAAAACATCGTAAACTACTTTTTTAACCCGGATATATTGGTTGTCGTTTAAAGCATCGATGATCGAGTTGCTCATGGGAGTTTGATCCAGATTAACCACCCAGATTGGAAGGTGTGTAACCTTTGCATTGTAATATACAAAACCTATGAGAAAAGTAAAAGCAAAGGGCCCTGCCAGAATAATCAGCTTGAGCATGTTGTTCTTTTTGAACAACTGATACTCGCGCGCAACTAAACTGATGAACTTTTTAATCATTTTGGTTCCTCCATTACGATGGTCATATTGGAATATAGAGTACCCATTACTTTCTGATCTACCGGGATTAGCCGGAGTTCATAAACTCCCTCTCCTAATTCGTAATCGGCAAATGCGGAGGAGATATCGGCATAGCCTGGTAATTGCTTAATGGCCGTGAGTCGGGCTTCAAATGGTTGATTGGTAGCTGCAACAGTGACGGTGTAGGTATTCCCTCTTTTAAAGCGGGTAATGTTGTTTTCTGAAACGGTGAAGCGTAGGTGGGCATCATCGATGCTGTAACCGCTATAAATATTATACCCGGGCAATGCGAGCTCTCCCGCTTTTAAAGCTGCTGTCTCTATGGTCATGCGTTTTGGAGCCAGGATATACCGTTCACTATAGGCCGTTTGGGCTTCCTGCATTGCTCCTTCTGCTCTAATAAGATCTCCGTGAGCCATAGCTACCTTTTCGCTTCTTACTCCATGATCGATATCATTTTTCATTGCTTGAACGGCATCAAGCTGTGCGCGTGCTGCCATGTATTTCTCGGAGACTTCATCGAATTTCTGAAGAGGAACAAGTGAATCCAATACCATCTGCTCTACCCGTTTATAGCTCTTTTCGGCCAATTTGAATTGCTCATTGGCGGCGGAAAGCTTTGCTGCGATTTGTTCTCTTTCATAGCTGGTTGCTCCGTTGCCGGCCATCTGATACTGTGCTTTCGCTGCCATTACTGCACCTTCGGCCTGAAGAAGCTTTGCTTCTATCTCGGGCACATTGATGACGGCCAGGGTGTCGCCTGCATTAACAGTATCACCTTCTTTTGCAAAGACCTCCAAAATTCTGCCTGCCACTTTGGGAGCTACTGAGATTTCTTCTTTCTTCACTTTTCCCAGTAGCTTATCAACAAATTTCTTCTCGCTACAGGCCGACAGCATCAAAATGGATGCCAATAGCAGACAGATAGTTTTAACTGATGAGTTCATGTTATTTTAATCTTTTATTGATTCAATGTTTAATGATCCTGAAGCATCGAGAAAGGCTGCCATAGCCGTTCGTTGACGGTATATTGCCTGAATGAGTTCCAATTCAGCTGTTTGATAATCAGTCTCGGCTGAGAGCCTTTCAGTAATACTGCCCAGCCCTGTTTCATATTGCTTTTGGGCTATCTGAAGTCCTTTCGCTGCTGTAATCCTTTTTCGATTAGCAAGATTGATCAGTTGGTCGGCTAGCTCTATATCCTGACGGGTTTTTTCCATGTTTAGCTGTAATAGCTCTTCAGCTGCATCCAGATTGTTCCTCGCCATTGTTTCATCCAACCGGGCCTTTTGTTGATCCCGATATGTTTGAAGGCCATCAAATACACTCCATTTCAATCCTATACCAACAGCCCATTCAGGATCGAGAGCCGACAGGTCTTCGGTAATCAGTTCTTTCTTTCCAAACGCATAGACTGTAGGCAGGTAGCCGCTGATGGTTGATTTGCGTTTATAGGAGGTAGCCGATAAAACCTCATTTAGGGCTCTGATTTGCGGGTTTTCGGTGAAATCAGTGTTCAGTGTATCGGTAACCCATTTTTCGATTGTCGGTGCTAAGGATTGAAACAAGGAACCGGGTTTGCCCGTCAGCTGAGTAAGCTTACTGATGGTCATGTTTCGTGCCGTTTGTAATTCAATTCGTTTGGCTTCCAACTCTTGCCGGGCAATTTCAATCTTACTTTCATCATAAGGTGTAATTAGCCCCTGATTCAATGCTTTTTTTGCAAATTGTGCTTCCTTTTCAAGACGTCGTGCACTTTCATCCAGAACTTTATCCGACTGATCGATCACAGCCAGTCGGTCGTAAGTTTGAAGTGTTTCGTTGATTGCTACAGAAACCAATTGCTGTTTCATCTCACCAATAGCCCTTTGTTGATGTTCGAGTGCCTTTGTGCCATAGGTAACCTTAAGCCCTGTAAAGAGTACCATCTGGGCAGTGACATCTGTCTTGAGGATATCCTGCTTTTGCAGTACTATAGGATCCAGTATAATAGGGGGCAAAGTAGGTAAGCCAGGTATTACCAACGTGATGGGTGGGACCGACATTGATATGGCATCGTTGAGATGGGTATAGCTTGAGTTTACGCTTACATGAGGGAGAAAGGTCTGGTAAGCCTTTTGTTTATCCCGGGTCACCTTTTCTGACTCAATGTTATTGTTTTGGATGGCGTAACTGTGTGCCAGTGTCATTTCGATCACTTCCTTCCGGGATAAGGAGCCTGTTATCTGGGCTGTTCCCTGACTGCCAGTCAGAAGGATTCCCAGAAGGGCATAATAAAAGGAGTAGTTTGTTTTCATCTTACTTTAATGATCATTGCGTGTTGTGATTCCATGAAAGATGATGTCGAGAATGGCATCGAGGCGGATTCCAATTTCGAGATCCTGCAGTTTACCCAGAAATATTGGGTTTTCCATCCCTTGCATGGCTGTGACAATGGCAACTGATGCAATTCTGGGATCGTTAATCTGGTATACCCCTTTTCTGATGCCAACCTTAAGAATGACTTCCAGTGTGTGAATCTCCTCGTTGCTGTATCTTTCCCTCACATGGGTGATAAATTCCAAATGGGAAAGATAGTCACTGCGAAGGGCATTGTAAAAATTGGCGAGCTGCTGAACGAGTTTCAATCGCTCTGCAATGTATTGTCGAAGTTGCTCTTTTGGATCATCAGTATTCTTCCGAAGTACTTCTTTCAGTCTCGACTTCAGTTCTGACGCCTCACTATCTACCACTGCTTCAAAGATATCTTCCTTGCTTTTGAAATAGTAGTAGATCGAACTTTTGCCTTTTCTCATTGACAGGGCAATGTCATCCATGGTTGTCTTACGAAAACCAAATCTGCTGAATAGATCACGAGCCGATTGTACAATTGAGTCTCGTACGATGTCCTGGTTTGCCACTGTTAAATTTTTTTTAAGTCGCTTGTCAAATATTTCGATTTTTCGACTATTTGAGTAAAACAGTCCAAAAGTAGTGTAATTATTAACAGCAAACCGCATTTATGGGCACTTTTTATTAATTATTTATTGTTTGTACCTTTTGATTAATTTTGGAATTTGTAATTTGTTGAATGTCAATTTTTTTGTGTGATCGATCAATCAGGGTGTGCTCTCAAATAGGTGGTGTCTTTTTGTTTGATTCGATGGAATAGAATGTGAAGAACAAAGAACAGGGTTATCCAATCCATTATTGCAGATTTTGGGTAATACCGAGGCCTCCGGTCACACCGATCGAATTAATCACAAAAATCAGGAGAGAGTAGGGGATGAGCTCCTTGACAGGCGGCTCAATGGGTCTAGTTTACCTTTAGCACCTTTCGGACAGAAGACATTTCACCTGATTCAATTCTGAATATGTAAATACCTGTGGGAATCATTTCAGTGCTGACAGTCATTTGGTGATCTCCTCCTGTCATTGACATGGCTCCGGATTTCCATACCTGCCGCCCGCTAAGATCGCTTAGGGTGGCTGATACTTGCGCTGGTTTGTTGATCTGATAGCTTATTTCCAGCTTTTCAGTGAATGGATTAGGCCGTGTGGTAATGGTGAATAACTTTTTTGATGACACAGGTTCAATACCAATTGACATGATCGGTTTCCCTGCTTCAACCCATGCGGAATAGATTAGTTCTGCCAGGGCATGTGAGGCATTGACAAAGAGTTTAATTGTGAAGTTTTTTGATTTCATCCATAGTGCCTGCCTGTATTCCTGCGAAGAGGTGCTGCTATTGATTGTTTTGGCATAATTGTCAGCAGCAAGGATTGAATCCATGTAAGGATAATTTGCGTAAATATAATTAAAGATGTATCCGCTTACATCACTCGTGGCTTCAATTGAGTCTCCTTCATATATGATCTCGTTGATATTGGCATTGATCATGGTTGATTCAAATCGCGAGTGTATGCCTGAGTTACCTGTCATCTGCCCATTATAATTCTCCGTCAGGTGAAGTGGCATGAACCCATCAGCAACATAGTGACCCAGATCGGCAGCCAGAAGCATAGCTTGATTCCAGTCTTGCTCCATCATGGCTATTTTCAGTGAATTGTATGTTGAAATAGTAGCCCAGGGGAGTATGCCTGTATTGGTCACAATCCAGATGCCATGCTGGGTCACAATCGAATCCCATGCCTGAGCAATACGCCCGTTTGCTCTGAACTCCGGGTAAAAGTCAATGTCGATGTAATGCCTCACAGCTTCATCCGGGTCATCACTTTTCCTGTAATCTGCATCTGATGCATGATCAGCCAGATAAGATACCCACGACAGAAAGGGAACCATTTCGTTATTGTATGATAGAGAGGATTCTGTGCTGATTTTGGAATGTCCCCTGGAGCCCCAATTGACAAAAATGAACGCTATAAATAAAAGTGTAAAATATTTGAAAAGTTGAGATCTCATTATTCAATCCGGATTTAGAAAGTTTGCTAAGGTAGTTGAAATCATTGAATGTCTATCTGATGTCTGGATATGAAATGAAGAAAAAGGATTGATATTCACTGATGATCAAATAGTACGATTTAAAAATTGCCCCAATTACATAGTATGGAGGCAATGCGGCTACTTGTTTGTTTAAAACTCTGGTGTGGCACTTGTTGCTTTTCTTCCTAATAACAAATATTCTTCGAAAAGAAGTAGAAGGAAGTTTGTGTAACAATAAAGTTACTGTATTTCACTTTTTTGTCTTCAGAAATGACGTGTTTTTGGTTTTTATTTTTTAGGTATTCCGGGTTTCCTTTTTGCCCGTCATTAAAGATGGATGTTTTAATTCAACGCTGAAAACATACTTTAGATCAGGAATATCAGGATCGGGTTATCCCCCGACGGATTAATTCTTTCAGGTTATTCGTGACCTTACCCTTATCTTTGCCACGAATTTTCAAAATAGGTTACATGTTTGATATATCATCCGTTAATTTGATCGAAGCTATGCTGGCACCAGGAATCATGATTTCTGCGTGTGGTTTGTTGTTGCTGGGTATCAACAACAAATACAGCCTCGTTGTAAACCGTATTCGTGTACTTGAAGAGGAGAAGTTGCGGCTCATCTCTCAGAGCCATAGGCAGGGACTTGAGGACGAACAGAAGCGAAGGCTCAACAGTATTCAAATGCAGGTGATAAGGTTTGCCCATCGTATAAAGCTTGTCAGGAACACTGTTTTCTTTTACACTATGGGGGTTGCCTGTTTTATTATTTCCTCCCTCTCGATCGGTGGTGATTTCTTCTTAAAGTCATTCGATCTTCAACCGGTCTCTGTTGCCTTGTTTTTGCTTGGCATGATATCGGTGTTAATCGGTGTTTTGTTCGCAGCCAACGAAGTGTGGAAAGGATATGAAATTGTGAAAATTGAAATTGTAGAGAGTGAATTATGAGACCTGACTATCGCCTTGAACATGCCCTGATACTTACAATGAATTCTGAGCGGGAGATTATTTCTGACGGATTTATCGAAATCACAGGGGCCGCTATTAGTGCCATTGGGCCTATGAGTGAACTGAAACATCATCCCGAACCGGTTTCGGTGCTCAATCTTCATGACAGGCTCGTGATGCCCGGTCTCATCAATTGTCATACACATGCCGCCATGACGCTTCTCCGCGGGATGGCCGACGATCTTCCTCTCGACGAATGGCTTCGTGATTATATCTGGCCCGCTGAAGCAAAGTTTGTAACTGCCGGGAATGTTTTTCTGGGTACTCAACTCGCCATTGCTGAAATGTTCAGATCTGGTACCACAATGTTTGCCGATATGTACTTTTTTGAGGAAGAGGTCGCGCGGGCTTGTATTGATGCCGGCATGCGTGTACTGGCAGGTGAAGCTGTCGTCGATTTTCCTTCTCCAAGTCATGCTACCCCTGAAGATGCCATTACCGGCATTGTGCGGCTGGCTGAGAAGTATAACGGCAACTCATTGGTCAACATTGCTTTTGCCCCTCATTCGATATATGCCTGCCGAAAAGAAATTCTGGAACGGATTGCAGATGAAAGCAGCAAACATGCGATTCCGGTTCACATTCACCTTGCCGAAACGAGAGGTGAGGTTGAAAAATGTTTTGCTGATAGCGGGCTTCGAACGGTTCCCTTTCTGCAAACTACAGGCTTACTGAATGAACATCTTATCGCTGCCCATATGGTACATGTCGATGAAGAAGAAGCCGGGATTGCAGCAAGCCATGATGTGAAAATAGCGCATAATCCTTCGAGTAACATGAAATTATCATCTGGTTGGGCTCCAATGGAGCTATATAGCAGGATTGGCATTACTACAGGACTGGGAACAGATGGTACCGCGGCCAATAATAATCTGAATCTTTTTAACGAAATGAGGATGACAGCACTCGCCAATAAACTGGTAACCGGAGACCCTGCAGCCATGCCTGCACAGCGGGCGGTTGAGATGGCCACTATTGGCGGGGCAAAAGTATTGGGGATGGATGACCGAATTGGAAGTCTTGAACAGGGTAAAGCCGCTGATCTGCTTATCGCCCGACTCGATCAACCTCACCTTACACCGCTCTACAACATCTGGTCGCATATTGTTTATGCCATGCATTCATCTGATGTTGAAAGTCTTTTTATCAACGGGCGTTTGGTGATGCATAACCACGAAATTCTTACTATGGACGTTGCCTCGGTGATGCTGGAGGCTACAAAATTACACAAGCATATCGAGGCATTGATCGCCACATCACTGCCTCACCAAATCGTTTAAACCACTATATCTTTGAATAAAAAGGAAACCAACCATGTCAGCATCATTACCCTCGGATGCTCAAAGAATACTGTTGATTCGGAAGCTTTATTGCGACAGCTCGATGCGGCAGGACTAAATACCTCTCACGATGAGGGGGAAACGAGTGCCCGCACGGTTGTGATAAATACTTGTGGCTTTATTGGCGACGCTAAACAGCAATCGATAGAGACTATACTGCAGTTTGCAAAGGCTAAGTCGGATGGCAAAATCGATAAACTGATCGTCATGGGATGTCTGTCCCAGCGTTACCGCGATGAATTGATGGCTGAAATACCAGAAGCGGATGCATGGTTCGGTGTAGACGAACCAGAGGCTATCACCAGATTCCTGGGTGTTGACTATAAAAAGGAGCTTGTAGGTGAAAGGGTACTTAGTACGCCTAAACATTTTGCATACCTGAAGATAGCAGAGGGATGTGACAGAAGCTGTTCGTTCTGTGCCATTCCGCTGATTCGGGGGAAACATGTATCAAGGAGCATCGAATCGTTGATGGAGGAAGCCCGTAAACTGGCCTCAAAAGGTGTACAGGAGCTCATACTTATCTCACAGGATCTTACCTTCTATGGCATTGATATTTACAAGAAGCAAATGATTACCGAACTTGTAAGGCAACTTTCTGACAGTGGTCTCTTCAACTGGATCAGGCTGCATTATCTGTTCCCTACCTCGTTTCCTAAGGATTTGCTCCCTCTGATGCGTGAGCGTGAAAACATCTGCAATTATATTGACATCCCATTACAGCACGTCAATTCACGAATTCTTAAATCAATGCAGCGGGGATTGACTTCTCCCGAAACCCAACAGCTTATTGATAGGTTCAGGGAAGAGTTGCCCGACGCAGTCATTCGCACAAGCTTTATTGTTGGCTATCCGGGTGAGACAGAAGATGAATTTGAGGAGTTAATCGCGTTTATAAAACATAACCGTTTCGACAGGGTGGGAGTTTTTACCTACAGTCACGAGGAAGGGACGAATGCATACACTCTGGTTGATGACATTCCCGAGGAGATCAAACAGGAACGTGCCGGCCGGTTAATGGAAGTTCAGGAACAGCTTTCGCTCGAAATTAATGAACAACTCACCGGTTGCCAGTTTAAAGTTCTTGTCGATCATGCCGAAGGAGATTTCTGGATTGCACGAACCCAGTATGATTCTCCTGAAGTCGACAACGAAGTGTTGATTGATCGGAAATATAAGTTTATCAAGCCTGGTCAGTTTTATCAGGTAAGAATTGACCGTGTTGAACAGTTCGACCTGTTTGGAACACCTGTTGTTTGAGTTAATGGTATTTGGGAGATGTTTCCCGATGTAAATATTACTGTTTGAAGAACTGTCTGATAGCTGGCTACTTTTTTTTACTTAGTTTTTGAATAGTTGAATTTTGCTTTGAATTGACCGGATTAACCTCCGGGAAGGAAAGAAGGAATTAATTCAAAGTACCATCTTTGAAATCCCTATTTCACGGATTGGTGGCCTTTTTAGTGAAAAATTTTAACTTAGCTTTTTTAAACGCGGTTGGTTATATTATTGTAAAATATTGATCTAAAGGGATCAATTCAACTTATTAACGTTATGAAAAATGTAAGGATTTTGATTGCCGGTATCTTAATGCTACTCTCTGGCATTACCACGAGTTTTAGCCAAACATCAGATACCCTGATCAATATAACAGATGTACAGGGATTGAAGCAGGGTTTCTGGGAAGAAGTTGAAAACCGGATTTTTTCGCGCGGTTTTTACATTGATTCAAAGCGCGACGGAACATGGACAACCTATCATCCCCAGGGGGTGATTAGTGAGATTACCAATTATCGCTTAGGAGTAAAGGATGGACAGCATGTTGTGGTTGACAGACGAGGATTCCTGCAGGCTGACGAAACATTCAGAAACGGAGTATTACATGGGCTCTCAACCAACTATATGAATGGAAGCAGGAAGCTATCGGAGGTTTCATACCGTAATGGTGTTGAGGATGGCGTAAAGCAGATGTACTACGACAATGGTAAACTTCAGGAACAATCGTTCTTTAAAAATGGCAAGCGTGATGGCCGGAGCACCTGGTACGATCAGAACGGTAAGCCGGTAGCAGAGTTTAACTATACAGCCGGCAATTTTGATGGCGAGCATAAAACATTTTACCCCAATGGACAGATCGCAAAGTTTCAGCATTATGTTATGGGTGTGCTTCAGGGAAAATACGAAGAGTTTTATGAATCAGGTAAACCCAAAGTGTCGGGTCAGATGATCGATGGCCTGAAGGATGGCATCTGGTTTGAATACGATGAAAATGGTGTGGCGAAAAAACTGAAATTTTCAAAAGGAGAGCAAAAATAGTACCCCCCTGAAGGCTAAGTGCCACGCCATGATTTGATAGATAATAATGGTTTTTGCTCATGGAACGTGCACTTCAATTGGTATGTTATTGGTGAATTTTGAGAACCCCTTTCCCCCGGTTCAGGATGTTTATCGCATGACATTGTCTTTTTCATGGTGTTTCCCTGTCTTTTCCGTATTTTTGTTCAAAGAAATTAATCGGAAACCGGATGAAAACTATCATTCTCACCATAGCTGTTGTCCTTGTTTGTTATTTAAGAGGATTCTCGCAACAGTTATCAGATTCCCTGTACAACCAATTTAAAGAATCTGAATCGCTTGAAATTCTTGATGAGCACCTTATAGTTGAACTTGTAGGAGCTAAAATTGCGCTGATGCGGTTTTCGATACTCCGTGATGTTCAATTCGTGATTCGTTCAGAAAAGGGGATCGAAGAGATTAATCAATTACTGATACCTGAGCCATTTGATCATCATTATATTCAACATGCACCGACACTTCATTTACAGAAAAGAATGTTTGATGATGTAAGGATTGATTCTCTGGCAGTTTGGGTTTCGCGAAATGGACAGTTTTTACGGCATCCTGCACGCGGTATCCTTTTTCAGGATGAGGTGATCAATGATAAATCTCGTCTTGGCATTATCCAAGGCCGCCGCCTTTCAGTTGGCGACCTAGTTCCGGGTGATACCATCCGGCTATACTACTCGGTGAATTTCCCGTTCGATGAAAACTGGAAGCATTTGTTTTCAATTCGTTTATTCCATCATTCCCAATGGCCTCAGCATCATTATCAGCTTAACTGGAGGTATAATCAGCGACTGGATGTTGATACTGCCTTCCACCTGATCAGGCCAGTGGTAACTGTCAACAGAGGAATTGTGGATATGCAATGGACTCTGAGAAATCTTCCGGGGGTATTGGATGAGCCCAATTCGCATCCTTATATTGATCTTCCCTGGTTCGTTTTTACTCCTAAACCTAAAGAACTGCTGGTTGAACAATATTCAACATTCAATGAGAATTATATACCGGCCTGGATGATACTTAGCGGCCAACGGGAGCAGGCTGTGATTTCTTCACAGGTAGCGGTATCCCAGGGTGTACGTACAGCCGATTTTTCGGCTTTTAACAGATTGGCCGATTCTATAACTGCAAAATGTCCCGATGACTCTACTGGTCGCAAAGCCCTTACCCGTTTTCAGAAATTTATGGTTAATGAGGTACGATATGATAACGATCTGCCATTCTATCGTAATGAGGTTAATTACCTTCGCGATACACCAGGTCGCGATTTACAGGGACGATTGCTAAGAGACAGAAACAGAGTTGCTGCTTATGGAAATATGATCTTACGTTTGGGATTGCATTTCCTGACGGCTTACCCGATGGATAAACGTTGTGGCGAAATATCGCCGGCTTTTTTTTCAACAATCGCCGATAATGACTTTTTCCTTCTGACAGTTTTGCGTGATACCTCTATCGCCTGGATTTATCCTAAGTCGGATATGGCTAACTTCTTTTGTGATGAAATGCCTTTCTACTATGAGGATACCCCTGTTATGCTTCAGAACTATTTACAAAAGAGAGGCTATAAACGTGATATGGACATTCGGCCAATCTTTTATATTACACCTGATAGTAAACCATCCGAGAATTATCGGAAAGTAAATGCGATGGTTGGTGTTAGTTTTGAAACACGGAAAGCTTCATTCCAATGCCGGGTTTCCCTTTCAGGTCAGTTCTCAACCATGACGCGTAATATTTATCGCGGGATGGAAGTCGATTCTACGATTAACCCGAAGTACGGTATAAAGGTTAGCAATATTGGAAAGAATGTAAAGATGTTGAAAACATCACTGGGACCTGTCGCCGATGATTTCCCTTTTCTGACATCGGTGACTTCTGCCTATGAATGCCCATTGCCTGATCTTTCAGGCGATACCCTTTCAATCAATTTGTCTCAATGGATCAATCCTATTACAGTTGACGGACTTGACCCCAGTCGAAGGGCTACGGCATTTTATTCCGATTTCTGTGGCTATGATTCCTGGTCATATATGATTCAATTTGATGTACCGGTTGTAATTGCCGCGCCTTTTGATCCAGTTGATATTGATACTGACTATGGTGAGTACGCTTTCAATGTAAAGCAGATAAACCCTTCACAGATACTTGTGACGAGCTATTTCCTTACAAAGGCAGCTGTTATACCGGCTGAGAAAATTGACCATGCCGCCCGATTATTTGCTGCTATGAACACTCACCCCTATTACTGGCTGAAGGTTGTGAAAGGGAAATAACAGGCTGTCGTCAAAATCCTGCTAAATGAAAAGCAATCATCACCTATTCGTTGAAAGTACTTTATCAAGGAGAAGCCATTCGCGAAGTTATTGAATACTATGGCCAGGGATTACTGGTGTTAATAGTAGGTTTTTGAATTCCGGTTTTATTCTTCTACTTCAGGACAATCGTCAGTATTGCCTTTCCATCCATCACCTTTTCATCTACTAACTTCGCCAGTCCGTTAATGAGCATCAGGCTCAGGCCATCAGAGTCTTCTGATTGATTGAGGATGGTCTTCAGTGCGGCATCAGCAGAGGCAATCAACGAAATCTCACTGTTTTGCTCAGAATAAGCTATCGTTAGTTCAAGCCCGCCGGTTGTGCTGAGAATTCTGTTCCGTTCTTCTGTATCGCCTTCTTTCAGACACAGTTGCAGGGTCTCCTCAAGTAGCAGGTTCAGGGCATTGATTTGCTGAATCTGAAAGAAGTGTTTGTTGCAGAAAGCTTCGATGGCTGACCGCATATCGTAGAAGTCGAACTCACTATTGTCGACGTGATAATAAAAATTGCGGATGCGGTGAATGAAGGTTTGGGTCTTCTCTTTCCCGGGGTGATCGAAAATCTCATCGGGTTTCCCTTCCTCATAAATAATCCCTTCGTCCATGTAAAAGACGCGGGTAGAAACATCGCGGGCAAATTTCATTTCATGGGTTACAATGGCCATGGTCATGCCATCGGTTGCCAGTCGGCGGATAACCCCTAATACTTCGCTTACCATTGTGGGGTCGAGTGCCGAGGTAGGTTCATCGAACAGGATGATCTCCGGGTCCATTGAAAGACATCTGGCTATGGCAACACGTTGTTGCTGTCCACCCGATAATTCATCGGGGAAAGCGCTTTCTTTGGCAGCCAGTCCTACTAGTTTCAATAGCTCGCGCCCTCGTTTCTCGGCCTCTTCTTTGGTTTTCTTTAACAACTTTATCGGCCCGATGGTAACGTTATCCAATACTGAGAGGTGTTCAAAGAGGTTGAAGTTTTGAAAAACCATGCCCATCTTCTGTCGCAGTACACTCGGATCGTTTTTGGGATCCATGATGTCAAGACCGTCAATCCATATCTTTCCACCTGAAGGTCGCTCCAGTAGATTCAGGCATCTCAGAAAGGTGCTTTTTCCCGTGCCGGAGGGGCCGATGATTGAGATGACCTCTCCTTTATGGATTTCGGTGTTGATGTCTTTCAGAACCGTTAAGGCGCCAAAACTCTTCGACAGATGTTCAACCTTTATCATGAGTAATAATTGATTATTATCCGGTAATTTTCGTCTAATTTGTAAACCCTTCTCTCAAGCTATCTTCCTCGCCTGCCGGGGGTAAACCTGATCTGGATCCGCTCTAATCCATAAGTTAGTACCCATGCCAGTGCGAAGTACATGATGGCTATCATCACCAGCGGAAAGAAGGCGTCGAAGGTCCTGCTGCGTATAATGTCGCTTGCTTTGGTGAGATCTTGTACGGCAATATAACCTACGATGGCAGTCATCTTCACCAATGCGATGAATTCTCCTTTATACACGGGTAGTACCCGCTGAATTGCCTGAGGCAGGATGATGTAGGTGAATGTTTTTATTTTGCTGAATCCCATGGCGATTCCTGCTTCTGTCTGCCCCTTGTTCACTCCTTCAATGGAGGTTCTGAACATTTCAGAGACATATGCAGCAAAGTTCATGGCAAAGGTGATGATGGCCACGGTTATACCGCTGATGTCCAGCGGTGCAAAGACCACGTAAAACATCAGCATCAGCAGGACAACCTGTGGGATTCCGCGCAACAGGTCAATATACACTTTGGCGAATAGTTGCAACCCTTTGGCCTTACTCATCCGCATCAGGCAGATCAGTCCGCCTAAAATGGTTCCCAGTAATGCAGCCATAATGGAGATAATGAAGGTTACTTTTAATCCGTTCCATAACAGCAGGTAACGCTTCTCATGGATGATGTTATTGTGGAAGCTATCCTTAATATCTGCAAGGATGGAAGTGCCGGCATGATCACCATCACCTGCTGCCTTTGTATTGACGGTCATCAGTACCTGTGGATTCATGAAGTACCCATCTGAGAAATTGACAACTTTCTTGCGCTCTTCGGTAGGTGACATGTTTGAGATGACCAGGTCGGCCTTTCCCGATCCCAGTGCAGCGATCAGGGATGAAAATTTCATGTCGGAATATACTACAGGTCGTCCTATCTCGTGGGCTATCCGTTCGATCAACTCACAATCGAGCCCTGTGATTTTATTATCCGATACAAAACACATCGGCTCACGATTGGCGGCAATAGCCACTACCAGCGGTTTTCCTTTTGTTGTTTTTGGGATAGCTACCTGTTGATAACCTGCTGAGTCTGGCTTTATCCAGCGATTAATGATTTGATCCAGTGTGCCATCTTTCTTGAATTGAGCCAAAATTTCATTCACTTTCTTAAGCAGTTCCGGTTGATCCTTTGGAAGGGCGATGGCAGCATACTCGTCGATTAATCTATTGGGAAGGATGATAAGTTTTTTGTTCTTACCGGCAACCCTTATCGCGGTGGTGTAAGATGTCAGAACGTAATCCAGCTTCCCGGCCTGCAGGGAGGCCACGGCATCCATGATGTCGTCAAAGCATTTTAAACCGGCTTCAGGGTATTCGGTTCTGATAAACATTTCACCGGTCGTACCTGTCATGGCCCCAATGGTTGCAGTGGAAATGTCGCTTCCATCATTTTTTAGCTTTGGACTATCATTCCTGTCAGCCAGATTCTCCTTCATGACGATCATGCCCGATTCAGATGAAAAGTAGGCATCAGAAAATGCCATTTGTTTGGCCCTTTCTTCGGTTATCATGATGCAATTTCCGACGATATCGGTCTTCCCGGTAATGACCGAAGTCAATAAACCCGGAAAGTTATAGATCTGGATATTGGGCTTTAGTTGCTGATCTGCGGCAAACCTTAATATAAATTCTACATCAAGCCCGACAACATTACCATCCTGTACGAAAGAATAGGGGATGCTTTCGCCCGTTGTTCCGATACGGAGGGTGCCTTTTGTTCCTGCGTTTTTTATGACTGGCATCTTTGCTGCCTCAGGATCATCTACCCAACGACGGCAAATCTCATTGTAAGTGCCGTCTTTTTTTATCTTTTTCAGGAATTTGTTAAATTCATCCCTCAATCTTGTATTGTTGAGATGGAATCCGAAGGCAAAACTATCGATTGTGACGACTTCCTGCAGGAATGCGAAATCATGGTTTTGCTTCATATAAAATTTGCCTGCGACGTTGTTCAGGAGGATGGCATCGCATTGTCCCTGCTTTAGGGACGTGGCCAGATCAGTAGGCAGGTCGATCCTTATGACGCTTGCCTCAGGAAAATTATTGGTCACGTAATGATCCTGCATCGAGCCAATAAGGACTCCGATGCGCCGTTGCTTCAGGTCGTCAAGATTCGAGAGCCGGCTACTTTTTGCCTCAGGAGCGAAATCTCTCACAACAGCGGCAATTCCCCCTTTGTAGTATGGTTTGGTAAACAATACACTCTTGGCTCTTTCTTCAGTAATCGTGATGCAGGCTCCGATGATATCCGACTTCCCGGATAACAGTGACGGGATGATCGCCCCAAATTCCATGTCGTTAATTTCCAACTTGCGATCAAGGCTCTTGGCCAACAGGTAAACAAACTCCACGTCAAAGCCTTTGATCTCCTGTTTTGGTCCATAGAAAGCAAAAGGCTCGGTAATGGCGCTGGTGCCAAACTTCAATACCCCATTGTTTCCGGGCCAGTCAATCGGTGGCATCTCAACAGTTGCAGAATTACCCGAGAACCATCGCTCCATCATCTTATTGTAACGCCCATCGGCCTGTATGGCATCCAAAAGTGAATCGGCAGATCGTTTGAGCTGAGGATTATTTTTATTTACCGCCATTCCGTAATAATCGACTGAGATCATCTGCGGAAGTATCTTCAGCCCGGGCGTTTGGGCAAGGATATGTCGAAGAATTGGTTCGTCGTAGGCAGTCACTACTTCTATACCCTTCTGTACTGCAACACAGGCATCAATGGGTGAATTATAATAACTGAAGGTAGTCTCTGGGAATCGGGCTGTTACTATCTGATCGACGGCCGTCCCTGAAATTGCTGCAAATTGAGCCGTTTTTAGCTCTTCAAGATTCGTAATTTCCTTCTCTTTTTTGTCGGACGAACATGTGATTATTATCGCGCAACTCAACAAGCACAAGAGTATGATGTAGAAATTTTTCATGGAATAAATAGAATTATTCAAATGTAGTAAGAATGCCGATAGGTTTGACAAGGGGGGTGTCATGATTTCTTGTTTGCCGGTGTTCAGAGTAGATGACGCATAGCGGTATGACTCTACAATCGCTACTGCGTACCAGCGCTGCAGATCGCGATGCTGAATCATTATTTGTAATTTTTGTCAATGCCAAACCCGATCGCTATTGCGCTTCTTTTTAACAAGGAATTATTTTAGAAAGTTTACATGGGGGAAAAGCCGGGTTGAAAACAGAGCCGGGGTATCCGGGGGGGTATGCCTTCTCTGGCGAATTTCTGAGGCCTGTTTTGAGAGTTTATTGATGATTCAGCCCTCCCGGAGCATCATGGCAAATTACTATAATTACATCGCCCCGACTCCTATATGCCAATCAATATTTTGGAATACGACATTATACGGGTGCAGTGCATTCCGGCTTTTGTATGGCTGAAGAAGATGTGCCATTTTTTGAGATTAACCGTAGATCAACCGTAGATCAACCGTAGATCAACCGTAGATCCATCGCACGGTTAGGGTCGATTGACGATTGATCTTCGCCTGATTTCCGGTGTGTATTCTTGTAATATGCATACCGATGTGCAACAAAAACTTTACCAGGACAGGTTGACGTGATTTTTTGCTTTGGCTTTTGCTTTGGCTTTTGCTTTGGCTGACGCGAGATATTGGAAAGGGGGCTAAAGTGATCTACAATAAATTAAACTATTATCTATTGTAAGACACTGGCTTTCGAAATCCTGAAATCTGCATGATGAAAAATGATGGAATCTTTTACCTGTCGGTGGAGGGAAGAGGCATGATCACACGCTTCCCTGTTGCCCCAAAATTTTGGGGTTAATCCTGAAAACTGCGGACAAACTGCACGAAACAGGTGTTCATATTCTGCCTTTACAGAAAAATGGCGTTCAGGCTGCACGCCATTCTTGGTTCGATTTCACTACTGTAGATTTGTTATTTTCTTGTTTTTAAATGATTTACGTTAAAAATTCCAATCGGAAATTTTACTCAAAACCACAATGAAATTTACTTAAAACTTTTTGTAAAGTATTTTTTTATACTTTCGGAGACTGAAATAAGTCAAAATCTCCGTGAAGAAATTCAATCTGTCAGCCTCAGATGGCATTACACCAATCTTTCTTTTTTTTGAATATCATATCCGGCATCCTGAGAATGAAGTTAACAACATCCAGTGGTTTCAATCATACTGTTCGGTGAACACTTCCAACTCTGGTGACGCCTTGGAGGTGGGAGTCTGTCAGGCAATCGCGAAAAGCAGAAAGTGAGCCACTGTTTGCTGTGAATCATATAAAATCAAGTACCAACTTAATGATACCCCCTTTCAGAGACATTGGTTCTACAGGGTGAATGGCGCCAGGAACACCATACCAGATAGCATATTCATCCAGGGATAAAGGGAGGAAGAACCAGAATGATACGCAATAGTAACTATGAATAAAAATAGTGCCTCAGTAACTTAAACAAAATACCATGAATCCACCTAAAGCATTTGCCTCTGCGTGCAAAGTACAGGCTTGAACCAGAGGCCGACACTAAAAACTACGCATTTAAAAAAAATACGGAGCCAGAATACGACGCATCGAGGAAAGTTGTACTTCTACTTACTGATGATGCAGCAAATCTTACCGGCCAAATCTGACAGGGCACTGTTGCCCATTGTACGGGACCAAATTATCCGCAGCATTGATAAAGAATGCCGCGATTATGAGGGACCGGGAAATACATAACCTTAATTTTTCTTTTTGAAATTAAAAATCTTACATAATTATGAAAACCAAATTATTTTCTTTATTCATCTTAGTAGCTCTTTTTGCTTTCGCAAAACCAACATCAGCTCAGGGATTCCAATCCCAAATGATCACCTGCAACGTATATTCCGATGGTAGTGCACTTGCATATGATCACTATGCTATCTATGCTCGCGTTGTGACCATTAACGGACATGAAGGGAATGATGTAATATTAATGAACAATATTCCTAACGAATTTTTCCCTTTATCTACTACTGTTTCAGGATACGTTGATGTCTATGTAGAAGCACCCCTCTCACCTGGTTATTATCGGATCGAGATGGCTTTAGTTGCTTTTAATTCATTAAACCAACCTGTTGCAGTTATCTCAACCGGGGCATCAGCATGGTGTGATCCAGAAGATTTAAATTCGGGAAGTATATTTATTACAATTTAAGTCTATTTTATCTATGGTACCTGATCCTAATTTCAGGTACCATAGAATTTTTGGACATGAAAAGAACCCTTAGCCTCTTAGTAATTATTTTTATTTCATCCAAGCCGCTCTTGGCTCAGGGGGAATGGAACAACTGGTATTTAGGACAAAAGGCGTGGTTGACTTTTCAAAATGGTTCACCCCCTACAGCTTTGTTTAACAGTAATATGGTTACTGGGCCGCCTTGCTCGGTTATATCTGATTCAGCCGGACAGCTTTTGTTCTATACTCATGGTGGAATTATCTACAATCGCATACACCAGATTATGCTTAATGGTAATGACTTACATGGATATAATGGTCATAACTAAAGTAGTGGATTTCAATTATTGGGGAAAAATGAGGCTTGGCCCTGACAATAAAATCTACATCACTAAACGTCGGCAATATAACTTAAATATTGATTTACTGAGTGTCATTTATTCCCCCGGATTACCTGTTGCCCTTTGAGGATATCAGGACAACTACATTCCTTATATTAGGGAGATATGACAGAGAGAGCCTTCCTTTCTTCCTCCAACGCTACTTCGCCTACATCAACCACTCGGGATACTGTCAGGGGATGCTGGTTACCTTTGAACCCAATACGTGGCCTCCACCCGATTCACTGTGGTAGAACTTCGGGGATCCGGCAAGCGGCACAGCAAACTTCTCGAACGACAGCACGCCTGAACACACGTTTAGTACTGCCGGTACCTTTACAGTTCAGATGATCGTCAGGCATATCGACATGCGATATGATAACGCTACATTTAACCTCACCATAGAACCCCAGCCTGCCCCAAACCTTGGGCCTGACCGTACAGTCTGCGAAAACCAGACAGTGGTACTGGATGCCGGTTTTAATCCTCAATGGACCTACCTCTGGAGTACTGGTTCAACAACCAGTTCCATAGCAGTCAGCAACAGCGGGACGTATAGTGTTACTGTTACCTCCCCCAACGGTTGTACTGGAAGCGACAGCGTGGTGCTGAGCATCCTGCCAGGCAGTACGCCGCTGCCCAAGCAGATCAGGCATAACTGAGTATTGGCTTAGGCTTCGGCTTTGACTAGCTGACGCAAGTTTTTAGCACCGCGGTTGTTACACGGAGAACCACAAAGGATCACAGAGTTAAAAGTGTATTCTCTCTTTAATTAACGCTGTGTAATTAAACTATTGGCTTTGGTTATGGCTGACGCGGGATATTGAATGGTGGAAGCGAGGATTATTGCTGATAACTCAGGATGGACAAGAACTCTGGCGTTGGCAATGGTATTGCCAGTCGAAATTCTGAAATTAGTCAATTAATCAGTCTTCGGAATAATGAATTTCTGATTTGCCCTACCATAATGAGTAGAGCATCACGATTCCGATCGCCAAAGTGCTGCCAAGGCTGAGCCAGAGGATTGTCCCTTTGCGACGGTTTGCGAGGTAGCTAATGGCAAGGAGGAGAAGGGTGAAGCCAAGCATCAGTGCGAATTGCTTTATCATCAGGATCTGAATGATTAGTCCTGCAGTTGCAAACATCAGGACTTTCAACAGAAGCAAGGTCAACAGTCGTGGGGAAGGGGTTATTTTGGCATAAAACACCAGAATCATGGCATAGAGTACCCCCAGAATGATGAACCACAGCAGGCTCATCTTGAGCAGGTGAATGATTGGATAAATAAAGAAACTTGTTAATGGTACCTGTTTGTTGAACAACTTTTCAGCTTTTTGAGGATCGTAGATGGCCTGGCTAATCTCTTTCAGTTTGTCGGCATCAACATCAGGAGTTTTTTCAACTTCCGACAATGTTTTGAAGCCCTGATTCTGATTTCGCCAGGTGATGATCTTTTCGGCATCGCTTCTGCTGATTTTATCGAAGGTCATCAGATCTATGGTATCGGCTACATTCAGGTTGAAGGTATAGGTTGGGATTGTTGGGCCAAAAGGTCCCATGGCGTAAGGTCTGACATGAAAATTTGTATTCATTACCCATACCTCAGGTGCAGGATTATCGTTGTATTGATGCTCTGATGATGTCTCCCAGCACGATTTGATATACGACGATTCGGTTGGGAACATTTGCAGGTAGGTCTTCATAAATGCAGTAAACGGACCTCCGGGGTTGGGCCCTGATTGTGTTGAACCGGCAATAGCAATAAACATCTTCAGGTACTGGTTGGTTGTTACGTCAATCTGCTGAGGAACTTTTACCGAAGTGTCGGGGATGAAAACACGATAAGCTTCGGGCACCATAAAGTTTTTGTTCATATCGTTGGTAATCACGTGGCTGAAAAATGTAGCCAGGATTCCTTCCACACTCATAGATTCAGCGTAAGAGCGCATGACAGCAGGATTGGGCCAGACGGCCGCATTGCGGTATTGGATATAATCGGCAGGGTTGTTGATTCCACTGGCCACACGGGCCGACATCTTAGCCCAGTTGTTTCTGATGAAAGAATGACGACGGATGTTCTCGATGCTTTGGTACCATGCAGGCATGGTGGCAGCAAAGAAACCCATTCTCAGAGACCAGTTGTAATCGCGCTCGTAACCATACATGGTGCGGGATAAATCAAAATTTAAACGTCTGACTTTGGATGCAATGGTATCTTTGACCTTTTTGTTCCTTTCAAACTCCACCGTCATATATTGTAAGTGTTCTGCGAATCCTTCGTCGAAGGCTGTGGTATAATCGGTCAACGTAGTGAAATAGTGCATGATAGGTGATTTCATCTCCTTTGCATTTTCGGGAGTAAGGGTCAGAACATTTAGAATGAGATGTCCCATTTCATGGTTAAAGATTTGCGGGGGGGCTGCGATTTCATCACGTTCATGTTCCAGGTAGTTTTCGTTCAGATCAACATAACCGGTGTTGGGTTTATGGACAAGCCCCTGAGGCGTTTCGAGCCAGAATCCTATACGGGCAAAACCACCGACATTTCTGGTGAAAGCAAGGTAAGCCTCTTCGACACCCGGTAATTTACCATTGGACACCTGATATTGCTGCGCCATTTTATAGAGGGTAACCACATGGTTCACAAAACCACGGTCGAAGAGCTGTCGTGCCTTCCTGAATTGTGAATTCTTGGTAGTCATTACCTTAAAAACAGGCTGCCCGTCTTTTTCGTTCCCGGAAGGAAGAAGATAAACCGGAGAAGATAAAGGGATCTGGCTGCGAACGATGATCGCTGAGAGAAGAAAAATGGTAATAATGAGACTTCTGAGTTTCATACGTCAAGATTAACTTTGATTCCTAGTTGAGAATTCCAAAACCGGTGCAAGTTAGCAAATTCCCACCTTTTAATAGCAGGCATGACTGATTGAAACAGTATGGATTGTTAATTCATGGTTGTTTTTTAAACTAACCCTTGTTATTTCGGGCTGCATTCGTATTTTTGACCCAAAACTTATTGTTATGGATTATCAGGAATTTTTCATTGAGACCGGCCGTTTGTTTTATGCCGTTGCCATGGCTGACGGTGAAGTTCAACCCAGCGAACAATCACTCATCCTTGACATTATCCGTCGGAATTTGAAAGAACTGGAGAGTAGCAGTGATGCATTTGGAACAGCTAATGCCTATTATACTGAGTTTGAAATGGAGCGTCTGATCGATTTCAAGGTAGAACCGATCGAAGCTTTCAACTCTTTTGTCGATTTTGCAACCGAAAATTTGAGTGATATATCGCCTGAGCTAAGGCTTCAGCTTTTGCAAATGGCTGAAAATGTAGCTGAATCATGGAATGGTGTCGAACATAGCGAACACGATCTTCTGGAACGCCTGAAGAAAACCTTAGGTGTCAAATAACCCGGATGACCTTTAAAAAAGAGGAAAGATCCCGGATAGAACATTCTGAATGGCTGTCGCTTTTGTTGACAGCCATTTGTATTAACTGGTAAGGAGCAGTTAATATGCAAACCAAAATGACCATCCCCTGAAAGGATGGTCATCATTGTAGAATAAGAGTTTTAGTAGCTTACCAGCGTTTCTTATTGCCTGATTGTTTATGTCCTTTTTTGAGTGGTTTGTCCCACGCATCGTCGATGGCAGCAGCATCAACCGACTGTCTTTTCTTTTTGTAAGGTTGTTCCCAGAATGGTTCCTTCTTTTCTTCAGAAGGTTTCTGGTCAGTGGCCAATCCTGCTTCCAGCTTAACGCCATCGAAATTTGATTCGTTCAGGGCAGAAATGAGGCGTGAAGAGAACCGGCTGTCGATTTCGAAGAAGGAGAACTTACGATCGAGGTCAATACGTCCGATCTCGATGCTGCGATCGCGTAATGCTTCATTGATCATCCCGATAAGAGTTTTGGGGTTGACGCCGTTTTTCAGACCGACATTGAGGAAGATGCGACTGAAAGCCATATTACTGGGGCCCTGTCTCTTTTTCTTGATGTCGAATGAGTCGCGTGAGGAATCTTTTCCTTTGTGGTCATATTTGCGCGGCATCTGAGCATTGATGTCGGTGGCATCCCTGTAGTAATCAAGAAAACGGTTAAATTCTACTGAGATAAATTTTTTGATGAGTTCGTCGCGGTCCATCCAGCTTAATTTCTTGATGATGACTGGTAGGAAGCTCTCGATCTCTTCTTCATTGACCAGGGTATTCTCAACTTTATCGACCAGATTAAAGATTTGTTTCTCGCAGATGGAACGACCGTCGGGAATGGGCAAATACACGATCTGTTTTCCGGTGAGCTTCTCGAGTGTGCGAATCCTCTCCATTTCACGTGAGTGGATAATGCTGATGGCAACACCTGTTTTTCCGGCTCTGCCGGTTCTGCCTGTCCTGTGGATGTACACCTCGCGATCGTCGGGCAGGTTGTAGTTGATAATGTGAGTGAGGTCGGTAACATCGAGGCCACGTGCAGCAACGTCGGTAGCAACGAGGACCTGCAGATGACGAAGCCTGAACCGGTTCATTACATAATCGCGCTGAGCTTGCGATAAGTCGCCATGAAGGGCGTCGGCATTGTAACCTTCCTGCATGAGACGGTCAGCAACATCTTTGGTTTCTGTGCGGGTGCGGCAGAACACGATGCTGTAAAGGTTGGGGTTGATGTCAATAATACGTTTCAGTGCTTCAAATCGGTCGGGGGCATGCACCATACAGAAGAAATGGTTCACGTTTTCAGCTCCGCTATTCTTCTTGCCCACGCTGATTTCTTCCGGATCGTGCATATAGTTCTTGGCAATAGCAATGATCTCGCGGGGCATGGTGGCACTGAAGAGCATGGTACGGCGTTCAGCAGGAACGGTTTCAAGGATGGAGTCGAGTTCTTCCTTGAAGCCCATGTTGAGCATTTCGTCAGCTTCGTCGAGTACGAGCCATTTGATTTGTGAGATGTCGAGGCGTGAGCGGTGAATCAGGTCGAGTGTACGTCCGGGTGTACCAACAACAAAGGCAGCGCCACGACGCAGTAAAACCATTTGCCGTTCGATGCTTTCACCTCCATAAACGGGAACAATCTGAATGCCGGGAAGGTTTTTGCTGTAATTACTGAGATCTTTGGCAATCTGAATACAGAGTTCTCTGGTGGGGCAAAGTATAAGTCCCTGAGGAATTTTAGTTCCAGTGATAGCCCTTTCGAGCATAGGCAGACCAAAGGCAGCTGTTTTACCGGTCCCTGTTTGGGCAAAGGCGAGCAGGTCGCGTGATTCATTAAGGATGAATGGGATGGTGAGTGCTTGAATGGGAGTGGGCGTTTCGAAGCCCATCTCTTTGATGGCTTCGTGGATTTCCGGCTTTAGCACGGAGAAGTCGAATGATGACATGTGAATTTTGCGGTTAAAAACATCCCAAACAATACATGGATAGTGCCCGGAACATAATGAGTTAAAGTAAATTGAGCGAAGTTGTTGACAACTTCAGCAAAAGGCTGCAAAGGTACGCCTTTTTTTTCATTCTGAATGATTTACATAGTGAGTTTGTAATGATAATCAAAAGACAGCTAAATCGGCTTAAGATTTTGATCCGGAAATAAACTCAGGCTCGAAATTAAGATCCTGTGTTTCATGGTTCAAATGTTACGGCTTATGACCGGATGGATTGACTTGTGATTACGATGTGAGGGGCCTGCTTTATCAGGAATTTTGTTTCACTTACATTGAATAATATCCTAATAGAGCCTTGTTTTCACATTCTGTATTCCGGATTTTCCTCTTGTACTCTAATTTCCGGCGAGCCCGATAAGTCAGAGGCCGGTTGGCAAATCATTCACCGGGTCGTTTATTTTTTTGTCTGGGCAGTTTTTGGTAATATTGTCGGGCAATTAGTAATAATTCATGATGCGCTGGCTGTCTCTACGAATCAATAGCTTTAGATATGCATTCCGGGGTTTCGGGTTGCTCTTTAAGGGGCAGATAAATATCTGTATCCATATAGTTGCTGCTGTTTTGGCTGTTGGTCTGGGATTTATTTTTCGTATTACACAGGGCGAGTGGTTGGCGGTGATCCTCTCTATTGTTGCCGTGATTGCTGCCGAAGCTTTTAATACGAGCATCGAGAAGCTGACAGATATTGTTTCCCCGGAGTTCAATCGGGAGGCCGGAAAGGTGAAAGATATTGCGGCAGCCGCTGTTCTGATCATCTCGTTGGGAGCGCTCGTGGTTGGAACAGTTGTTTTTTTGCCCCTCATTCTCAATTTATTTTAACATGTCTAATGTCTTGTTAGCCGATAGTGGCTCCTCAAAAACCGATTGGGTTTTAGTTGCTGAAGGTGTCGTTGTCAGTAGGTTCCAGTCAGCCGGATTGAATCCATATTTTCTGAGTCCTGATCGCATTACTGAGGAAATCCGTAAGTCGCTTCCTGGTGGCTTCGATACTGCCATCCCCGATGAAGTATTCTTCTATGGTTCGGGATGCACTGCGCCAGAGCGTCTTGGTGAGGTGAGAGGAGCTATAAGAGCAGTGTTTCCTTATACAGAAGTGTGGGTAGATTCCGATTTATTGGGTGCTGCCAGAGCGCTCTTTGGGCTTGAGACAGGGCTTGTGGGAATTCTTGGTACAGGTTCGAATGTTTGTCTGTATGATGGTAACCAGATAACCGCAGGAATCAGGTCGTTGGGTTTTCTTTTCGGCGACTGGGGAAGTGGCGCAGTGATTGGTAAGGAGCTGGTAACCTGTTATCTTCGAAAGGAGATGCCCGAGCCTTTGCTCATGGCTTTTGAAAAATGGCATGGGCAATCGTTTGAACAAATACTTGAAAGAAGCTATCGGAATGAGCGTCCTTCGCGCTACCTTGCTTCATTTGTGCCTTTTTTGAGTCAACATAAAGACGATCAATGGGTATCGACTTTACTTAAAGACAGCTTTGACGATTTTTTCAGGTACATGGTATACGATTTGCCACAGCCGAAGTTCTATCCGTTTGGAGCCATTGGTTCTGTGGCTTTTTATTTTCAGGATTTTTTGTGTGAGTCAGCACTGAAGGCCGGGTTTGATTCCATCCGTGTTTTGGCAGCCCCTATCGACGGGTTGATTTCCTTTCATGGAAATCAGGGGACAATTACCTAATGAGATATCATTTAATGGTCAGGTTCTCGGATAAAATCAGAGCCATTCCACTCATCCATAAATTGTTTGATGAAATCTTCGAGGTATTGATGACGATTGGCAGCGATTCGTTTTGCTGTGTTTGTATTGAGGCGGTCACGCAACAAGAATAATTTTTCGTAGAAATGATTGATTGTGGGTGAGTTCTGCGATTTGTACTGTTCGAATGAAGTCACCATAACTGGCTTTGCCTCAGGGTCGAAGAGGGTACGGTTGTGATGCCCCCCAAAGGCGAAGGTGCGGGCAATGCCGATTGCACCTATGGCATCGAGGCGATCGGCATCCTGTACACATTGGGCTTCAATTGAACCTGATTTGTCGGGAACTCCGGCACCTTTGAAACTGATGTTTCTGATGCAACTGATCACAGGACGGGTGTATTTTTCAAGCTTGTTTACTACCAGAAGCCCTTTCACGTTATCGAAGCCAGCCTTCTCGTCGATGTTGAACTTCCAGTCAGATACGTCATGTAACAGGGCGGCCAGTTCTACTACCAAAAGATCAGCATTCTCTTTAGAGGCGATATAGGTAGCCAGATTGCGTACCCGCCAGGTATGCCACCAGTCGTGTCCGCTGCTATCGTTGGCTTGCATACGTCGGATGGAGTTTTCAAGTCGCCCTACTGCATCCCTGAAAATGGGTTCTTTCATGATAAAAAGAAGATAAGTTGACCGTACAAAACTAAAAATGAAATGATAAAGGTTAGCAAGGTAACGAAAATTCCCGGGATAAAGAAATTCTTAAAGCTAATATGTATCCCTGATTTCCCTGCTGATTGGATAACTATGAGGTTAGCCATGGCGCCAATGATGGTGGCATTACCCGCCAGCGTTGATGCTGAAGCTAACGTCAGCCAGAGTATTTCACTGTTTGCGGTTTTCATCATGGGTAACATGAGAACAGTGAAAGGAACATTACTGACGATTTGTGACATTATCAGTGAAACAACATGTATGAACCCCAACCCGCCGGTGGTTTCCTGCAGAGAATAACGGTTTAGTGCCTGACTGATTAACCCCGTGGCTTCAAGGCCATGAACAACGATAAAGAGTGTAACAAAAAATAAAAGTAGCACCCAATCAACCTGCCGGATGATTTCTGAGGGTTTTTCTTTGGCCAGGAGCATCATCAGCGCAGCACCCACCAGGGCAATCATTGGAATCGATAAACCGGTAATGTTTCCAGAGAAGAACAGCACTATGACCAGCAGGAAGACAGGGATGGAGAAGCGCATGGTGCGCAATTTGTAATGAAATTCGCTGGTATCGACTTTGACGGGTTGATTACCGCGAAACTCATCAGGAAACAACAGCCGGATGACAGGCGCAATGATGGCCATGCCTGCCACAGAAACAGGTAACAACCTTAACAGAAATTCACTGTATGAAAGTCCTGAATTGATACCAATGAGCATATTCTGCGGATTTCCAGTGATGGTCATCGCACTTCCGATATTGGAAGCCAGAATTTCGGCGATGAGGTAGGGGAGTGGGTTCAGTCTGCCTTTTCTGCAAATACTGATAATAATTGGTGTGAATAACAAGACCACCGCATCATTGACGAGGAAAGCGCTTGAAATGCCGGTGATCCAAACGATGATAACAAGCAGTCGTCTGCGTGTCGCCGACCAACTGATGGCATGGGTAGCGATGAGGGCAAAGAATCCGTCCATTTGCAGCGTGGTGATGATGATCATCATGCCCAGCAGTAAACCGATGGTATTGAAATCGATGGCTAAGATGGCCTGATCGAATCCCAGAATGCCTGATGCAACCATAGCCACAGCTCCGAAGAAGGCTGCAGAAGGCCTGTCGATATTCATACCCGGCAAGCGGGTGAATATAATCCCTGTATAGGTAATTCCGAAGATGATGAGGGCTGTCAGTTTTTGGTAATCCATCGCTACTTATTGCTAATGATTAAATCCAGCGATTCGGCCAGATAATGGAATTGTGAAAGGGTATTATACTGTTGCGATGAAATCCTGAGCAATAGCTGATGTGCCCCTGTCCACTGAAAGAGGGGAACCTCAATGTTGTATTTCTGGTAGAGTTGTTCCTGAATACGGTCGATTGTGTTGTAACCAAGATTAATGGGGTCGGCCTTCGCGGCGATCGGTATAACCGCCATTGATGCCAGCATCGAAGTGCTACAAATGGGTTTAAGTCCCAGATAATTGCAGATAACTCCTCTGGCTTCAATAGTCATCTGATGGTTGCGTTCCATCCATTCGTCCCAGCCACCGGGCATTTGCTTTTCGAAGAACCGGATTGCATAAGGAAGTGTAAGGGCAGCCGACCAATCTGCCGTGCCCTGCCAATGAAATTTCTTTTCAAAGGAGGTCTCTTTTCCCCATGCATGACTGATAGCCAGAGGAACGACCTTTGATCTGGCCTCTTCTCTTACCCACAGGAAGCCGCAATTTTTAGGAAGGCACATCCATTTGTGGCAGTTACCGGTGTAGTAAGTTGGGTTAATTGTTTTAATGCTTAGCGGAATACTTCCGGGTGCATGCGCTCCGTCGATCAGGCTTTCGATGCCACGCCGATTAAGTTCCTTTACGATCTCAGTGACAGGAAAAACGAGCGCTGTGGGCGAAGTGACATGATCGAGCATGACGAGCCGGGTAGCTGGCGTTACAGCTTCCATGACGGAATTGATGATAAGCTGTGAGTTGATTTCCCCGAGCGGCAGTTCGATCTCTTTGATCTTGATGCCCTTGGTTTCCAGGATGTAAAATAGTACATTCCGGCAGGCCGGATAAATATGGTTGGTAATCAATACTTCATCTCCAGGTTTGAAATCCAGTGACTTCAGTATAGTGTTTACTCCATGAGTGGCATTAGGAACGAGTGCAAGACCATTGGTGTCGGTGTCAATAAACCGACTTAACGCATGCTTGCTTTCATAGAGTTTCTCATCAATTTCTCTGAGTATAAAACGGAGGGGTGAAGATTCGAGCCTCTGATGCCAGTGGCGTTGTTCGTTGATGATCTCCAGAGGACAGGCGCCAAACGCGCCATGATTAAGATAAATGACAGATGGATCGAGGTTCCAGTTCATGCTTGGTGTGACAGTTAATGCGCTATTTTTGTTTTCCAAAGGTAGAAAACCTCCTTCGATTAAGGATGCTCTAAATCAATAGAAATTTGACATGTTTGATCAAATATGCTGCTTTGATTATGTAATAAAATTGAAAGTTGCATAAACGCTGATTATTGGAGTTAATCTGGATTCTATGGCCAAAGGTAACCAACAGTCTTTTCATCGTTTTAATTATTGTATTTTCGTAGAGAATTTTCTTCTCAATGATAAATTTGTTTGGTAAAGATTCTGTTAATTATGTATAATTTATTGATAACCGGAGCCTCACAAGGTATTGGGGCAGCTATTGTGAAGCATTTTGCTCAACAATCAGCTATGACGATTTTCGCCCTTGCCCGAAATGAATGCAAATTAAATGAACTCGCCTCTTTTTGCAACCGGGCTTCCAATGGTTCGAAGGTGATTCCTGTTGCTGTTGATTTGGATCAGGCCGACTATGAGCTATTGGTGAGACGGCTTATGGTGTATACAGCAACCTTTGATGTGGTGATTCATAATGCAGGTTTTATGGTGAATAAGCCTTTTGAGTCAATCCAACCTGATGATTTTAATAGTGTCTTCTCAACGAATGTTAAGGTTCCATTTTTCCTGACGCAGGCATTGCTTCCTGTACTTAAGGCAGGGGCACATGTATTGGCCATCAGTAGTATGGGTGGGTTACAGGGAAGTCAGAAGTATCCGGGACTCTCTGTCTATAGCTCTGCAAAAGGGGCTTTGGCTGTGCTGATGGAGTCATTGGCAGCTGAACTATCAGATCGTCAAATTAGTTTTAATGCCCTTGCCCTGGGGTCTGTACAAACAGAGATGCTTCAGAAAGCTTTTCCGGGTTATCATGCGCCTGTTGAGCCGGCCAGGATGGCTGAATTCATCGCCTGGTTTGCCTTAAATGGACAAAAGGTCATGAATGGAAAGATTCTTCCTGTTGCGTCTTCTAATCCATAGACAAAAAGAACCGGGGTTTAAGCCGGCTCTTTTTGTTTATAGATCAGAAGAATTTTTTTAGTTTTTTCTTAGCTTCTTGTTCAAGCTTTTTCTTAAGCGAATCGGCTTCTTTTTTAGCCTTGTTTTCGAGTTCTTTTTTTTTCTTTTCGGCCTCTGCTTTTAGCTTTTCCTGTTCCTGTTTCAGTCTGGCCTCTGCAGCGGCTTTTTGTTTTTCAACTTCTGCTTTCGCCTGATTTTCGAGTTCCTGTTTTTTCTTGTTGAATTCCTCATTAGCTTTGGCCTTCAGGTCTTCTCCCACTCCTCCGCCAGAACTGCTTTTGCCAAGTTTCATGCCTACTGTCGGATTTTTAGCCGTACCACCAATGGTCAGGTTGATTGCCACATTTTTATCAGGTTCATAGGCAATACCCTTTTTATTGATCTCGGCAACCAATCCATCCACCACAGAGTTGGCAGTGCTTCCGAATGTTGTTCGCGGGATTTGTAGGCCGAGGGCATAATCCAGAACCTGAGTACTGAGTTCGGTGGTACCTCCCAGTGTTCCGGTAATCTGGTTAACCGTTATATCGAAAGACTTAACTAAAAACTTCCCGTTTTCAATGATGTATGATAAGCTTACCGGGCTTACTTTGAGGCGTCTGAGATTGTCCATTTTTAGTAAATCGGCGGCTTTGTTCATTACATCGATATCGTTGGCTATCAGTTCGCTGGTGTTGAGTGTTCCTTGGGATTGAATCGAATTGAGGTCTGGTGTAAAATCGTTTTGCAATGAGGTGTTAAAATTCATACTCATGCTTGTAGTCCCTTTTACTTTTTTAAGAATTGGTGCAATGGAGTCGATACTGGAAAATGAAGCTGAAAGCTGTTGAATGTCAATTTGTTTCATGTTTGCGTTGATGTTGACTTCCATCGGCTTACCGGTTATAGTCTGGATATAGCCGCTGGTCTTGATTGTACCGTCAAAGCCATTCATTGTCAGATCATCGAGATTGAGCTTTTTGTCATGTAAGGTCACCTGTCCTGTAATGTTTGTCAGTTCCATTTTGTCGTACTTCATTTTAGCGATAGCACATTTAACTGTGAAGTCGATACGTTCTGGCAGCTCTATGGCTTCGCTATTTTTGGCAACTGCTGAATCGCCTTTGACTGTGGTTGAAGTTTCAGGCATCAACTCATCAATGTTGAGAAATGATGAAGATAAGTTCAATACACCATTTAGGGTGCCATCCTTAAGGACATAGTCGAGGTATTGGGATATCTTTCCGGATGCTTTAAAGTCAGAGCTGCCCATCTTTGCTTCGAAGGCAGTAAGTTCGAGAAAAGCAGGTGAAAAGCTAAACAGCATCGATTTAATATTGAGTTCGTTACTGGTCCCTTTTGCTCCCAATGCCATGTTTTCGATTTTTAGTGAACCCGCTGCTTTGAAGCTGTCGTATTTTTTGTTGTCAAGTGATGACATTCTTCCGGCCAATTCCATATTTGCTGTTAATAAGCCGGTTAGTTTCTGTTCTAACGGATAAATTTTTTCAATTGAGCTCAGATCAAGTTTTCCTAATGCAGTGAGGGCAAGATCAGGATCGCTGATGGGGGTTGCCAGTCTGAGGGTAAAGTCAATCGGATTTCCGGCAACTTCCATGTGGAATTTTTTTACATCAACTACGGTATTATCGGCACTCCCGCCTTTGTTGGCTACCGATGCCCCGATACTGATGTTCTTTACGGAAGCTGGTAGTTGAGGATATTGGAACATGGCGTTGGAAACTTTTAATTCCAGTCCGAAGGCGGGTAATATTTCTTTTTCATAAACACCTTTGGCAAACCCGTTTAGGGTGAAGTCGCCACTTGCTTTAACATCGCTGAACTGTTTGCTGTAGATGGCCGGAATCATCGATAGCACTGATTTAAATGCTGTATTGGGGGTGCTGAATTTGATGTCCATTTTATAGGATTCCTTTAGCATTTTCACCCAGCCTTCGAATTTCACCATCAGGTCATTCACCGACAGGGTGTTGTTGTCAAAGGTGTACAGATTGTTTTTCAGGTCGGCCAATATGGTTGCGTCAAATTTTATGGCGGTATGGTTCATGTAGCGCACGCCCCCGTAATCGATGGTCAGTGCCTTTATTATTGATTCTGTGGTTAGAGAAGTTGACTCGGCAGAGAGATCACCTGATAGCGAGAAATTTAGTCCGGCAACATTGGCGTATGTTTTGTTGGGTTTATCGTCGTATATCACTACGGCATCATTGATTTTGAAGCTTTTCATTGAGATATTGAAGGCTGAAGATGTATCTGCCTGAGCTTGGCCCTGTTTTGTCGGTTCCTTTTTGACAATATCCCAGTTGGCCGAACTGTCGGCAAGAACCTTCAGGTTGATGAAGGGCTTGTCAATAATTATCTTCCTGATCTCATACTGATCACCTTTGATGACACTCATGAGGTCGAGAGTAAGACTGATCTTTTTGACGGTCATCAGGGTGTCTTTATCGAAGGCGCCTTTTCCTGAAATAGAAAATTGATCGAGTGTGACATTAATATTTGGAAAATTTTTGATGAGCGAGATGCTGATATCGGGGAATTGGATGTTGGCGTCAACCGTTTTGCCCACTTCTTCTTTTACCAGATTGATGATTTTTCCCTTAAAGAGAAATGGGATTACAAGAAGAAGGATAAATACAGACAAAAGGGTGATGCCTGTTATTTTCAGTGCTTTTTTCATAATTATGCAGTTTTGTATTTGTTTATTTCTTTCATTTTTATTTGAAATCCTGTGCGGATGATGTTTTTGAGAGAATTATCAGGTCAGCCAACACAATGGCTGCCATCGATTCTACGATAACGCGGGCACGGGGTACAACGCAGACATCGTGCCTGCCTGCCGGTTGGAGGGTGATTCCAATGCCAGCCTTGTCAACCGATTGTTGTGGCTGCATCAGTGTACTTACTGGTTTAAAAGCAACCCGGAAGCGGATTACCTCACCAGTTGAGATACCCCCCAGAATTCCACCTGCATGGTTGCTTTTTGGATGAATCCTGTGGTCGGAGCGTGTGAATGGATCGTTATGATTACTGCCGGTCATAGCAGCAGCAGCGAAGCCATCCCCATATTCAAATCCTTTGACAGCGTTGATGCTGAGCATGGCATAACCCAATCTGGCCTGTAATTTGTCGTAGATTGGTTCACCTATTCCGGCAGGGACATTTTTTATCAGGCAGGTAATGATGCCTCCACTGGTGTCGCCCCTGTCGTTAAGCTCTCCGAGATAAGCCAGCATCTTCTTTTCAACTTTTTTGTCAGGACATCCTAAGGCAGTCTGGCTGATTTCTTCGGAACTGAATTCCGCCTCTTCCGCCAGAGCGTATGGTCCTATCGCACTTACGTATGATTCTATTGAGATTTGCCGGCTCGCGATAAACTGACGTGCAATCGAACCTGCCACGACCCTTGCTATTGTCTCGCGGGCACTCTGACGACCACCTCCGCTTTCCAGTTTGCGGCCATATTTAAGCTCCCATGAGTAATCGGCGTGAGATGGTCTGAAAGCTGTGGAATAATCGTCGTAATCCTCAGGTTTGTGGTTTTGATTTTTAATGATAAAACCAATCGGGGCACCGTTGGTTATGCCGTTGGTTATGCCACTTAAAAATTCAACCTTATCGTTTTCATTTCTGGGTGTTGCCCAGAATTTTCCGGAAGGTTTACGACGATCTAATTGATGTTTTATCTGATCAGTATTAATTAACAGTCCTGCCGGGCAGCCGTCAATCACACCGCCTATGGCGGGGCCATGTGATTCACCAAAAGTGGTTAATCTGAATATTTTTCCAAATGAATTTGATGCCATTTCAGTTTGTTCTAATAAGTGGTGAATTCACCGATGAAAAAGCCATAGGCGCCGATGTTGGTCTTGACTTTCAGATCGCCGTTGGGTTCAAGGGTTGATCTATAATGTATTCCGGAGGTCAGTTCTTTTACTGTTGTGTTTTTATGTGTTTTCAAGCCAATCAGATTGATAGCATGGTTTGGAATGCAGATATCTGCATCGAGAGCCTCGTTTGAAAAGTTAACAGCTACCAGCATTACCTCGGTTTTGTCATAACGCAGGAAAGCATACACTTTGCCATAGGTGAATTGGGTCAGAGGATGATTTAACCACATCAGGTCGTAGAACCCACCCATTTGGAAAGAACGATAACTGTTGGGTAATCGTGTAATGAATTGATAAGTTTCTCTTAGTTTTTTTTCATCCGAAGTGAGTGTCCTTCCATCAAAGTTTCCATCGTTTACCCATCTGTCCAGTGAAGGCATGGTCCCGTAATCGAAGATACTCGTGCGTCCGTCGTCACCACTATATCCTAATGGTAAAGCCCCGTCTTCACCTACTTCCTGACCATTGTATAGCATGACACCTCCGCAGCTTATGAGCGATGCCACAACAGTGGCAGGGATCCCGGGTAGTGGAGAATGGCAGAAGTATTTGGATGCGATTCGCTGTTCATCATGATTTTCAATGAAATTAAGCATCCGGTGACCAAATCCATCTACGCCTTTCCAACAATCGCTGATACTGGTTGCCGGAGCTTGCCCTGTCATCACATTTCTAAGGGTGTCGTAAAAGCCTACTTTGTCGTAGAGGTAGTCGAATCCTCCCAGATTTAAGAAGTCGCTGTACAACCAGGGCTCGTAAATCTCGGCAATAAACAACAGGTCGTTCCATTTCTTTTTCATTGTATATATGGCCTGAGCCCAGAAGGCTACAGGAACCATGGCAGCCATGTCGCATCTGAAACCATCAACACCCTTTTCTGCCCAGAAGCTAAGTACATGGTTCATCTTTTTCCATGTATCGGGAATAGGATCGAAGTGTTCGGATCTGTTGTTTAAATAGTCGATACCATAATTCAGCTTGATGGTTTCATACCAATCATTGATGGAAGGAGTGGATGTAAAGCAGTCGTTTCCTGTTACCCTGGCCGGAGTCTCCTGAAAACAGTCAGTGCCGGATGCTGTGGGAAGGCAAAGTGATTCTCCGGGGAGATAATAAAAATTGTTTTGAGGATGAAAAGGGAGTGTCTTGTCGTCGCCTTGACCGAAATCATCCTGATCAGTGGGGCGTTGTTCCGATTTGTAGGTTCTGGCCAGATGATTGGGGATGAAGTCGATGATAGCCTTGAGTCCGGCTTCATGTGTTCTGAATATCAGGGCTTCGAATTCCTTCATTCTGTTGGTCTGAATTACCGACAGGTCGGCGGCGACATCATAGTAATCGCGGATGGCATAGGGCGAACCTGCTTTCCCCTTTACAATGCAGGCTTTATCGGCTTCAATGCCGTCATAGAAGGAGGTGGTACTATGCTCGATGACCCCTGTAAACCAGATATGGGTGAATCCCATATCGTGGATTTCCTTAAGGGCTTTTGATGTAATGTGGTCAAACTTCCCGCATCCATTGACAGCTAACTCCCCATCGGGAGAATTGGTGGTGTTTGTATTTGTGAAAAGCCTGATAAAAAGCTGATAAATGACCAGTCGGTTCATGGACAGTAATTTTGATTCAAATCTAATCATTTTCGCAGGAATCATGCGAAGAATGGTGCAAATCGGTTTAATTTTGAAAAACAATAAATTTCTATATGGCATATAAGTTTCCAATCATTTTGAGCGCTTCCCGGATGACTGATATGCCGGCCTTTTACCCCAGGCAACTGATTGCCGCTGTTGAACAACGCGTACAAAAAGGACTTCCGATACACTCGCTTGTATTATGGACCAAACACCCAGACTCGCTGTTGCGCCCTCCTTTATGTGAAGCCATTAGTAGATGGAAATCAACGGGAATACAAATCGCATTGCAGTTAACAGTCACCGGTTTTGGTGGGGTTTTATTTAAGAATAAAACAGGGAGAAGCGCGATGGTTGAACCTAATGTTCCTTCATGTGTGAGTGTGATTGAGCGGTTTAATGATCTTATCCAGCTTACAGGTAACCCGGCATTGATTACTGTTCGTTTTGACCCGGTGATGAAAATTGGTGTTTACGGAGAATCAATTGAGTCAAACCTTTCTCTTCTACCGGCAGTTTTGGATGGAATGAAGTTGAATAATCTGAGATCAATGGTTTACAGTTTTTTGGAACCAAACTTATACCGTAAAGTTGAGCGAGTTTTTAACAAAGCGGAACTGACGATTGAGGGTTTCTCAGCGGAAGAGAAAACTGATGCCAAAGGATACATCGATGGATTGTGTAAACAATACCATGTCAGGGCAAGACCTTGCTGTGTCGATGTGTTCGAAGAAACGGCCTGTCTCGATGGGCAGGAACTTAACAGTATTAAAGGAGAGGGGGCTGAACCCGAGTATAAAGCCCTGCATCGCAGATCCCATTGTGGTTGTACGCGTTCGGTCGACCTTGGCGGGTGGCCTCCTAACCCTTGTTATTCCGGATGCCTGTATTGTTATGCCAGACCGGTAATCAATCCCGGGTCTGAAATTGTATTATGATATTAACCAGGTTGTTTAATCAGGTTGTTTAATATCGGAATTCCTCATTGGATACATTGAAATCGATGAAAAAATTGGCCTGGTTCTTAATTGATTTTACCAGTGCATGTTCCCGTTTATAAACCTGCCTTTTCCATGCATCGGGAGATTCACCCTCGGGTAGTGGTTCATCTGATATAGTCTCTTTGAATGTGTTTTCAATAAATACTTTCAGGTCACATTCCTCAATCTTTATGGCATAAAGGCCATCGATGATCAGGACATCAATCCCCTTGAAATCTGTGATAAGTTTGTCCATGTGATTGTTAATCGCATCACGCAAAGGGAGGGTACTCGGTTTGTCATTTTTAAAGTCGTTGATGTTTTGTTGAATCAATTTCCAGTTGATTTCATCAAAGCCAATCGATTCGATACCCAATAATTTCCTTTTTTTCTCTCGTTCGGCTGGCGGCAGATTGTAATAGCTGGCCATGTGGATAATCTTTGCGACGATTCCCTTTTTTTCAAGCTTAACACCAAGAGAATGGGCAACGGCTGATTTCCCTGTCCGGTTCTCTCCGCTGATTGCAATAATATATTTTGGCTTAATATCTTCAGTAATTTTGTCGGCCAGTAGTTTAGCGGCTTTGCGATGCTTTTTGCCTATTCTGAGTTCAAATTCGTACATATTATAGTCATTTAACCCCGATTAATTTAGCCGGGTATAGATGCAAAGATAATACTAACCCCACCATGTTGCGTTGTATATTTGCAATTCATAAGTGCACCTTTTGTGGAAAAATTAAGAAAACATCATATTTTGCTTCTGATTGAAAGGGGTGAAAGCCAATATCTTGATTTTAAATTTGCCATTAACGACTCTGTTAAGATTGCACGATCACTGGTGGCTTTTTCCAATTCAGATGGTGGTACATTACTGATTGGTGTTAAGGACAATGGTGTCATTGCTGGTGTTCGGACAGCCGAGGAATATTATATGGTTGAAGCTGCAGCACAGATGTATACAGAACCACCTGTTTTCTTTTCAAGCAAAGAGTGGAATGTGAGCGGGAAGAAAGTGCTGGAAGTAAAGGTCTCAAAAAGCGAGTATGGTCCACATTCAGTTATTGAGCCTGATGGGAGTCGTAAGTTGTATCTGCGTATTGGCGACAGTAATGTAATGGCCAACCGTCTGATAAAAAGTTTTATGAAACTCAGGCAAAGGCATAAAGGTGGCTATTTGAGTTTTGGGGATCATGAAAAGCAGATTCTTACTTTTTTATCAGAAAATGAATCAATTACTATTGATCAGGTTAAAGCTATGGTTGGGATTTCGCGTGAGAAGGTTGAGAAGATATTGATTAATCTGTTGCTGATGAATGTGGTTATGTTTGCCTGGGATGGGTTCCAGTTTGTTTTTCGGATCAAGGCATTGCCGGCGGGTTCAGTGTCTCAGTGTTTTTAGTTTTTCTTCAGCCGAACGAATGATGTATTCAAGTTGATTTAATCCCTGATCTGCCATTTGGTATTTATGATCTTTCAAAAAATCAATGGCCTCTGTGATTTTTTGAAATTCCTCTCCTGATAGCTTTTCTCGGGCGGTCAGCAATGATTTGTTGATGAAACTGATTTTTTCGCCAATGATAGCGAACAACTCTGACTTGTTGGTGTAATAGTAGGCCGGCATAAATCGAATCTCTGTTTTAAGAATACAATGATACTGAAAACGCCTTAATAGACAAAGGAGAACGGTCAGGAATTAAAAATTTGTATCAGTCGAAAACCGGAAGCGCTCCAGGAAGATCAATTGTAAATTCAGCCCATTGACCTGCTTCACTCTGTGTAGTGATAGCGCCGTTATGCTTGTCAATGATCCACCAGGTAAGGTAAAGGCCGAGCCCGGTTCCTTTTCGGTCCTCACTGCCGGGTTGCTGAAGTCGGCTAAAGCGTTTGAAAAGCTTTTGGGATTGTTCTTCGGTGAAGCCAAAGCCCTCGTTTTTGACTTTAAAAATCAGATGCCCTTTGTTAAAGCTGGCAGATACCTCTACCGGGGTGTTTTCATATCCGTATTTGGCAGCATTATCGAGCAGGTTGATAATGGCCATGCGTAAGAGCCCCACATCGGCTGTGATCGCTATATCGCTTGTGGGGCGCTTAAACGATAATTGATTTGACCTTTCAAGGTAGCGTGCTTCAACAGTATCCCAGGCAACATCAAACACTTCGGAAAGAAATTTCACATCTTCTGTGGGCTTGTATTTCATTTCACCAGTTTCGAGACGCGACAGGCCAAGGTAATTATTGACCATGTTTACCAGGTAGCCTGATACGCGCACCATTTTGCCAATAGTATCAAGGGCCAGCGGATCCGTCTCTCCAAGGTATCCCTCCAGGTATGTATGCCCGAGTGTCATTGCGGCAGCAAGGGGGCTTTTCATTTCGTGTGCAACGAACCCAAGTAATTGCATATAATCAGTTCTGGCTTGCTGGAGTTTCCTGATTGTCCATATCTTTTCGACGGCCTGGGCGATCCGGTCGACGATCACCTGTACTAATGCCGCATGGCTGTATTGATAAGCACCTGCCTGCTTTGAAGAAATGAACAGAAAACCTATCGCGCGGTCATCGACGATGAGCGGTAGCGTAAGGCTGGATTTGAGCCCCTCTTCGATAAGAAGTTGCGTCGACGCAGATTCTGGATTCTCGAGAAGATGTTCTTCGAGGTTGTCGATGATTCTGGCTTTCCCCTCATCAAGCAGCGGTTTGAGTGTGGAGTTCCGGAGTCCGGCGGTATAGCCTTCGTTGAGTTTAATGTTATCATAATCGGTCTTGCATAACCTGGCTGTTACTCTGATGCCGTCGTTCTCAACAAAACTGATTCCGATCCTGTTGCAAGGAACAAGTTCCCTGCTTTGTTGCCACAGCATTTCCATTAAACAATCTATTGTCTGGCATCCAAGCAGATGCTTGTCGATGTGGATCAGAATGGCCTTTTCTTTATCAGATAGGACTATTTTAACATCATGAGCCGCAATATACTTGATGGACATTGTCGGAAATATTGGTTAGAAGGGAATCGTCACTTTAATCCGGCCCCATTTGTGCCAACGTGCATTGGCAAATTCAGGACTATAAAGATACTGAATAAAAGAAGCAGTATACTTTTTGTAAGAGAAACTGAGACCCGCTTCACCCTGCCAGACAATCCGGTTCAGGTCGCTGTCGGGAATTGTGTATGGGCTGCTATGGTTAAACATTCCGCCCTGCATCGTGGCGTCATATCCGATAGCATTTACCTCGCTTTGAAGACTGAACTGATAGGTGAAATAGGTATACCAGGGTTGTTTTGGAGAAAAATGAAGAGGAAGGTTGTAGAATCTTGAAAAGTAAGGACTTCTGTTTCCCCATTGGTAGCGGATTCCGACACTTCCGTTTGTATATAGCGTTCCTGCTTTTATGCTGGAGGTTAGCATAACTTCATGCCTGTTTGATTCTATCAGTCCTTTCTCGATTTGGAGGTTGTAGTTGGCAACAACGTCGTTTGCAATTTGATTTTTCCATCCTTTAGGTCGCTTTTCTGCCCCATGCAGGTAGCTTTGAATGGAGCCTCCCAGAGAGGCGGGGCCAATCACCCCAAGATCCAGTTCACTAATCAGTCTGTATTTTTGAATGGAATTGTTATAGATGCTCATGTGACCCAGAAACAGGTAGGCTGCCAGAGGCCTGTCTCCATACTGAATCTCTTCTCTGACGGGGAATAGGGGAGTATACAGGTTTTGTACAATGGATATTCCGTAATTTATTTCACCCTTTTTTACCGGAGAGATGAGCAGACGAGCTATCGGTGATTTTTGCCAAATAGGGGCGATGTGTTCAATTCTGACGCCGTTGGTGTAATAATAATCGGTGTTGTCGAAAATGTCATTGTCGAATCTTATCAGCAGCATGGGCTGCTGTCCTATCTGGCTGAAGTATTCTGCAACTGGCGAGAGGTCTCTTTCACGGTAATTACCCTCAGGCATTGAGTCAATGGGGAGTCCCTTCTCGATTGATTTCAGAGGATTGATTGAAAGGTATTCTCTGACCGGAAGCGGTGTTTCTTCTTTTTTCTGGGGTGTTTGAGGCATTGTAATCGTTTTAATACTCTGTGTTACCTGCGCAGGTGGCTCTGGTGCAAGAATATAGCCTGGAATTACTGTCCTCAGCAAACGTAGATTGGTGTTGTAATTGCTGGTCAAGGTGATTGGTGTCATTCCCTTCTCAAAATGAATAATACCCCAGGGAGCGGTCATTCCGGAGGTTTTAAAAATTGTCATCCGGCCTTCTGATTCAACAAATTCGATGATTTCTGCATCAGTGAAACGATAGGCGATATTCAAACTGTCAAAGAGTCTTATCAGTTTATCGTTGGAGGCTGTAAGGCTGTCGCGAAGCCTGTAATACCTTTCTCCAAGCAAGGTCCTCAGAGAATCATCAGCCCGAGGTGAGGGGTTATAAAAAATAGCTTCTGTCTCCTTTACAACAAGCGTAATGGCAGTTTTATTTTCCGGCTCTTTTCTTGAACAGGCCAGAATAGAAATAAGGATTAAGAGTAACGATAAATTGTAACAGGATTTCAATGATAAAGCATTTGTAGGTTTTACGCCCGATATTAAATAAAGTTCCTCAAACAGACAGCAAAAGTACCCAAAACCTCCATCCTTTCAAAAATGAGCCAATCTGTAACGTTTCTTGTTTTTCTAACGTCATAAATAATGTGAGATGAGCATGGTGTCTGATTTCGAACATCAGGTGAATTAAAACGGACATTATGCGATGAGCAATCATTTTTAATCATCTTTTCTGTAGAACTAAATAATTGACTGACAATAACAAGAGGCGTTTGGCACAGAATGTGAAAACAGCTATACGTCCGAAAAAAAACTTAAAGTCATGGTAGCTAAACTTAAGCCTAACGAAGTAGTCATTAAAGCAGGAGATTCGGTTCATAAAGCGGAAAGTGCTGAATTCAAAGGGAAGCTGATATTGACAAATCAGCGGCTTTACTTTAAGCAGGCAGAAAGCGATTCTGATGAGTATCTGGTTGAAGTGCTTCCTTCAGAGATTCAGGATGTTATTTGCTGCAAATCTGGTTGGTTTTCGAACAATGGTCTGCATATACGTACCCGGGACGGCCGGGAATTGAAATTCATTATGAAAAACCGTTCTGACTGGGGTGAAATGATTGCACAAATGTGTTAGTAAAGATTTCTCTAAATAATTGTTGGTTTTTGGTTATATCATTTGGTTACTTGTAAATGATCTAAAAAAGGGTCCCCGGGAGGGTCCCCTTTTTTTGTACCCCGATGGTGCCTTTTTGTAGTTTATCTGTATTGTTTCCTGAAAAAATATCATTCCTTCGTTATTTGTTGAGATGGTATCCGTTATCGGATAAATGCATGTATTTAGATTATGCTTGATTGTTATTGCTAATTGATTGACAGATAAATTATTATATAATATTTAATTTATCTTATGTGATTTTTCGTTATAAGATCGGATAATTAATAACAGAGTTTTAAACGATTAAGTATATTGTTAAGTAATTGTAAATATGGTATTAAATGATTTTGGCACAAACCTTGTTTTATATTAGCCGCTGTTGCAGGTAAACCTGGTAATACCAAACTAAACTCTCTTTACCTACTTTTCATTAGTTGTTTTTGTTGTTTTAGAAGTTACTTTTTAGTACTTGAGAAACCGGTTCGCAGTAGATGCGCACCGGTTTTCTTTTGTGAGTACATCACAAGAAGTAAAGGGGGCCCGGATAAGGATATTGAAATGATTTATACTTCTCTTTAAAACAGGAGAACAATCGGGGTTGAATAAGAATGCAATTGGGTTTTGTGCGATAGCCTCTCTTAATCTGTGATTTTTCCTGAGATGAAACCATAGAACTTCATGAAGACCTGTGTTTTTTTAGGCTTTAATCTCTTACCTGTGTCTGGTAATTGGTCACTTTGATCCCGGCTTCCGGTTATTATAATAAGTGCAGGATAACAATTCTGACCATCTACTATTTCTGGGCAGTCGTTGTTCCACTGCCAACAAGAAGCTTAGCAGGGCTAACATAGAATCTTACGATCTAACAACAAAGAAAATTTGAAGCCGTATTAAAAATTGTGTTAAAAGAGGTGTTTACCTGTTCTGACCTAACATCATCAGAAAAAGTGGGGAAAGGGTTTTCGTGCATATAGGGGTATGGAAAATCATGCTCCATGACAGTTCCTCTTGTTTTTTTAAAGAGCAGGGCTGTTGGTGATGAAGGTATAACAGAGTCTTTTTTCAGGGTCATAACCAGTATTTTATCTTTTGCTGTATCAAAGGCACTTCTGACTAATGAAGGAGCGCGATCAAAATTTATCATGGCATTGAAAGCCTGCCCCATCGGATGTCTGGTCAGAAATTTTCCCAGAGGACTACCTGATTTGATCTCTGTTATGGTATCTTCCAGATAATAATTGTAAATGGTATTGAAGGCGGGCTTGTTCATGATTAATTTAGAGATGCCGTTCATTTTGGCGAAAGGTGCCCCCCCGCAGAAAATGGCTGTCTTATTGATCCCAGTACCAATTATATGGTTGTATATCAGGAATATTTGTGAGAGAAAGGCGCCGATTGAATAAGCGAAAAAGTCGATGCGATCAATCTGTCCTAAATCTTCAATTTGTTTTCCTTTGAGCATATTTATCAATTGAATCAGGTCAAGGGTGCTTTGAAAACCTGATTTCAGAAATCGCAGTGGATTATCTGCCAACCGCTGACTTAGGATGTAGTTAACAAAAGTGGTCGATTCTGCTTTGTTTTGGCTCGTATCATTTGTTTTCATTAACCCACTGATGGTTCTGGCGTCACTCCAGAACCCGGGGGCCCGGTTCATGTGAAAGGAGATGGGGAACATCAGTATCGGGCATTTTAGACTCTCTGCCAGAAAGGCAGCCCAACTCCAGTATTTATTCCATGACCGTTCGTTTAATCCATGAAGCATCACAACTACTCTTCGTTCGTCAGAGCACTGTGAAGGTATTATGACCGGATATTTGAAAGAGAAATTTTCTGAGATTTGGGTGTCTGACGCATTGGGTTGTAAAACCGACATGACATCAGATGAAATGGGGCAATTTTCATTTAAAAATGCCTGAGATTTAAAACTCATCCATTTAAGGTTGAGAAATCCTGAGTCTGTTGAAATCTGATGATTTTCGCCTGACTGAATTCCTGCAAATCGCGATATATATTCGTGGTAATTCATGATGAATAGCTTTGTGCAAAGAAACGCATGATTTGACCCGGCATTTGGCAAATGGTTTGTTGTCAGATATTGCGGGACGAAACTGCATTTTTTGGGCTGTAAATTCTCATGCAGGGACGAAATAATTGCCGATATTTGTGGTTGGAGCCTATGTGAATTGCATAACCTTTTTAATACCACATGGTCGATTTAAAACAACCTTTGCCCCGGTATCTGACTAACAAGCCTAACATCATCAGACATGTGGTGTTTACGGCTGCTTTTGCGTTGGTATTTATTAACCTCTATGCTCCCTTTGGAGTCGAAACATGGTATAATGTTACCCGGTTGGAGTTTTTGTTTTATAGTAGCCTGGTGATTCTTACGGGTGTGTTGGTTGTGGTTGTCAGTCGTGTTATTTTGTTCTATGTCTCCCGAAAGAATCAAATTACTGTTTTTCAATATATCCTCTGGGTTCTTGCTGAGGTGTTTTTTATGGCCCTGTTTTATACCATGTATGAGAAGTTGATCCTGACTGATCTGCGGCCTCTTGAGCTTGTTTTAAAGAATTCTGTTCAAAATACAGCGCTGGTGTTGATGTTGCCCTATTCTGTCTTGTGGCTCTATTTTTCCTACAACGAAAAAAAGATGCAAATACAGGAACTTACCGCCCCCGGAAGGGCTACTCAGGAGTTATCATCTCAGATGGTTGGCTTTCGTGATGAAAAGGACGTGCTCCAGCTTTCTGTAAAGGTTGGTGATCTGCTTTACCTTGAGGCTTCAAGTAATTACGTTACGATTGTTTATCTGAAAAAGGATCGCACTGCCCGGTTCTTGCTCCGCAATACAATGAAAAAACTTGAGCCGTTGTTGTCAGGAAAAGGTATCGTTAGGTGTCATCGGTCGTTCATGGTAAATTTTGACAAGGTTAAACTCATGCGAAAGGACAAAAACGGCCTTTTGCTCGAAATGGATGCTTCAGATAGTATAGAAGTCCCGGTTTCAAAAACTTATATCGATAGCATTATGGTCATCTTTAGCCGGTATGCAAATTAGCAGGGTTGCCGCTTCGTTTTTCTATTCTTCAATTTTTGCACAGAAAGAAGGGGAGCCTGCGAATAAACAGATGATGATCGATTGAGTGTATCCATGATTTTGTCTGTCGTTTTGGTTAGGGTTTTAGTCAGGGCTCTGCTTGGAAAAAATATAGACAAACACCTGCTTGAAAATATTATAACTTAAATATTAACATTTTGAAAAGACCAGGATATCATAAACCGTTTAGAATTTTCTGTGAAATTCCAGCATGGATTGATATAATTAAAGCCTTGTTTTCGGGAGATACTCCGCCCGACTGCACTGTGGAGCAACGGTCGATGATTGTCGGACGCGAAGCATTTAACTTCACCTTGATTTCTACAATTAGTTTTATCGTGTCGTTCTTCCTTGTCCATGTGGTAACAAATCTCTTTCAGGTTTTTTACCTGCATGTAAACGGTGTTAATTTCTTCAGTTCTCTTCAGCGAATTCGTTTTCTTCCGGGAGATCAGAGTATCTGGGATGACTCCATGATCTTAATGGTCTATGGATTTCCTTATTTTATTAGTCTTATCGTCGGCGTCCTGCTTTCGGGTTGGTTAGCCAGCGGTAAAAAGGACGATTGGCGTGTACGGCTTTTTCTCATTTGGTTGGCTATCCATGCCATTATGCAGTTTGCTGCTGGTGTTGTTTACGCCACTTTTTTCTACGATGGATTTGGTATTGCATATCATTGGCTCTTTTCTGCTTTAGCTGTAAGGATTGCGGTAACTTTTTTAGTGCTTCTTGTGCTCTTTGCCACCGGGGGACAATGGATGCGCCAGTTCTTAAAAGCCAGCCCGACGCGGTTATTCTTTCAGAAATTGGAACTCCGTTACAAATTTCTCTGGTTTTCGGTATTGATCCCTTGGGTTGTAGGAAGTGCAATAATCTTGGTTATGTTTTATCCTCCGGTGAACAGGGATATTTTTATAACACTTTTTTGTTACCTGCTTATTTTTGTTCCTATGCTTAAAGTATTGCCACTGAACGAATCCGTCAGATTGGTTAAATCAGAGAAAAAAGTATTCCCTGTGCGGGCTGCCTGGATATATATTGTGTTGTTGCTGGTTTTATTGCGTTTTGTTTCGCGTATAGAATTTTAAGTTTTATTGACTTTGTTAACCATGTACTCATTATTTGGCATGTAACGTAAAAAGCCCCGGCCTCTAAAGAATCCGGGGCTTTTTAAGATTCAGACCAAATTGGTTAAGCGCCTAAAGTGGCAACCATTACAGCCTTGATAGTATGAAGCCTGTTCTCTGCTTCGTCGAAAACAATTGACATGGGTGATTCAAATACATCTTCACTGACTTCCATCGATTCGATACCGAATTTCTGGTAGATGTCCTCACCAACAACGGTTTCGCGGTTGTGGAAAGCGGGCAGGCAATGCATGAATTTAACCCGGGGGTTCCCGGTAGCCTTTACTACATTCATGTTTATCTGATACGGGTGAAGTAGTTTAATCCGTTCGTTCCATACTTCGGCAGGTTCGCCCATCGAAACCCAAACGTCGGTATAAAGGAAATCACAACCTTTGGCGCCTTCTTCAACCTTATCAGTGAGTGTGATTTTCGCACCGGTTTCTTTTGCTATTTCACGGCATTTTGCAACGAGTGATTCTTCAGGCCAGAGTGATTTTGGGGCAACAGCTCTGAAATCCATACCCATCTTGGCAGCACCCACCATAAGTGAATTGCCCATGTTGTTGCGGGCATCTCCGAAATAGGCAAATGCAACCTGATGCAAAGGCTTGTCGCAATGCTCCATCATCGTGAGAAAATCGGCAAGAATCTGCGTCGGGTGAAATTCGGTGGTGAGGCCGTTCCATACGGGAACGCCTGCGTAAGTGCCCAGTGTTTCAACGATTTCCTGAGAGTAGCCGCGGTATTCTATACCATCGTACATACGTCCCAGTACGCGGGCTGTATCTTTCATCGATTCTTTCTTTCCCATTTGTGAACCTGCAGGCCCCAGGTAGGTTACATGAGCTCCCTGATCGAGAGCCGCAACTTCAAAAGCACAACGTGTACGGGTTGAGTCTTTTTCGAAGAGTAATACAATATTTTTTCCCTTTAGGCGGGGCTGTTCGGTTCCGGCATATTTTGCCTTTTTAAGCTCCGCTGCCAGATCAAGCATGTGGCGGATTTCCTGTGAGGTGAAGTCAAGTAACTTCAGAAAGTTTCTGTTTCTGAGATTGAAAGCCATGATTTTAATTTTTTAATATGGTGAAATGTAATGAGTGATTTTTACCCGGCAAAGATAACAGTTCCTGCGCCTTGTTTTCCAAGTTCGGTGGCCGTAGTGATCATTGCTTCCTTGCCTCCGTTTTCAACAAACTGAATGCAGGCTGCCACTTTAGGGGCCATACTTCCTGCCGAAAAATGCCCTTCTGTCATCAACCTGCGGGCTTCGGAAAGAGAAATCCGGTCGAGAGCTTTTTCGTTGGGTTTACGGAAATTGATGTAAACCTTGGGAACATCTGTCAGGATGATAAATTCATCAGCATGAATCTGTGAAGCTACCTGGCTTGAAGCCAGATCTTTGTCAATGACTGCATCGATCCCCTGAAGTTTTTTTTCTTCAACATAGAATACCGGAATACCACCACCACCAACGGTTATGATAATCTGCCCGTCGCGCGCCAGTTTTTCGATCGACTTCACATTGTTGATTGAGATGGGTTTGGGCGAAGCTACTACTTTTCTCCATCCTCTCCCCCGGGGATCCTCTGCGAATTTACTTCCATTGACACCAGCGATGCGGTCGGCATCCTCTTTTGTATAGAAGGGGCCGACAGGTTTGGTCAGATTGCTGAAGGCAGGGTCGTTCTTGTCTACAACAACTTCGGTGATGATGGTGAGAATGTCGCGCTCGAGTCCTTCTTTGAGTAAGACATTGCGAAGCTGTTGTTCAATCATGTAGCCGATTGAACCTTGTGTCTCTGCAACGCAAAAATCTATCGGCTGTGCTGGAATGCCATGCACCTTTTCGCCGGCTTCATGCTGGAGAAGCACATTTCCCACCTGAGGACCGTTGCCATGTCCTATAACTATATTATAACCCGATCGAATCAATTGGAGGAGGTGTGTGCATGTCTCATAAACATTGGCTTCCTGTTCGTCGATGGTGCCCTTCTGATCGCCACGAAGGAGGGCATTGCCACCAAAAGCCACAACTGCTAGTTTTGTCATGTAAAAAAATGGTTTCTGAATGTTTAGTGATTTTTTTATCTTTCATCAAAAACAAAAAAAAGGGTAAGAGCATCTGTTTGTCTTATCCTTAAATTTTTTCTTTAGAAATACTTTGCAAAGCTATAAACTTTAAATGATTCTGCAACCATATTTATTCAGGGTAGCCAGTTTACCGGAGCGATTGTTTATTTTTGCCCTCTTTGTTTGCTTACTTGATTTCCATTCCTATCTCTTAATAAATATATACTCCATTCATGAAGAAGCAATTTTGCCTCTCTATGGCTACCCTGGGCTTTTGCCTGAGCCTTTATGCCCAAAATACTGATGCCGGTTACTTCGTGATCCACAAATCTGTATTTACAGTCGACTCACATACAGATACACCACTCAGGCTTATGGAAGGTGCCCTCGATTTTGGAACTGATAATCCGGGTGCAGGTAATTGTGTTGATTTACCCAAGATGGTGAAGGGCTCCCTTGATGGTGTTTTCTTTGCTGTTTTTTTGGGGCAGGGTGCCCGGACACCTGAAAAACATGAGCAGGCTTACCTGATGGCCAACAGAATTATAGATACCGTTGAGCAGGTGGTCAAAAGAAATGAGTCTCGCTGTGGAATTGTCGATTCGCCTTTTCAAGCCTATGAATTAAAAAAGAAGGGCCGTAAAGCGATTTTTATGGGCATCGAGAATGGTTATGCCCTTGGTCATAACATAGATGCAGTCGGTCATTTCTATAAACGGGGCATCAGATATGTTACTTTGTGCCATACCAGGAATAATGATCTGTGCGATTCCGCGAATGATACTATTGGTTTTGGCGGTTTATCGGATTATGGAAAGAAGGTTGTAAAGGAGATGAACAGGGTGGGGATGATGCTCGACGTCTCACATATCAGTGATTCCAGTTTCTATCAGGTTATCCGGCTTTCTGCTGCCCCGGTTATCGCTTCCCATAGCTGTTCAAGGACTATTTGCGACAATAAGCGCAATCTTACCGATGATATGTTGTTGAAGTTAAAGAAAAACAGAGGAGTTATCCAGCTTTGTATTCTGAGTGACTACATAAAGGATATCCCGCAAGACCCCAGGCGTGACAGTGCTTTTAAGGCGCTAAGGGTTAAATACAACGGTTTTTCCGGTTTATCGGATGAGGAGACGCAAAAAGCCCGTAGAGCCTGGCATGACCTTCAGCAACAATATCCTGCACGTTTAGCAACGGTTACCGATGCTGTCGATCACATCGATCACATCGTGAAGCTGATTGGGATTGATTATGTGGGCATAGGTACCGATTTCGATGGCGGAGGAGGCCTGGCTGATTGCAGAGATGCCTCACAACTTCCCGCCATTACGCAGGAACTTGTCAATCGTGGTTATACAAAACAGGATATCGAAAAAATATGGGGAGGAAACCTCTTCAGGGTGATGAATGAGGTAGCCGGATTGGCGGCCCATTGATACGGATGTCATGAGGCCCATTTACCCGGCTTTTTCAGATTTTCCTTTTCGGATGCTAAATGTGATTTAAGGAAAGTTGATCGCAAGTAAAGCCGATTTATTCTTTGTGCTGCTTAATCCTACGACTCAAATATCAACTATTTGGTTTTTGGAGACCTCCGATTTTTATGCCGTTAATAGTTGCCTGTGAATTCTGGTACTGCCGGAGGGTGATAATCCCGATACCCCAGCGATTTTTTAGTAAGTAATCATCTTAGTTTGCAGAGACAAAGCATGCCTTGTTTCTGCAATAATTGTATCGTCCCCGACTCTTAAATCCAAATCAATATCAGAGAATATCGGAATAGCCGGATGTAGTGCATTCCGGCATTTGTAAGGCTCATAAAATGTGTCATTTTTTAAGATGAACCGTAGATGAACCGTAGATGGACCGTAGATGGACCGTAGATGAAGCGTTGATTAAACGTACGGTTAAGGTTGATCTTTGCTTGATTTTCGGCTGAAATGCGGCATTAGTTCTTTTCATACTCCATCATGTTATGCCAATATCATACCAAACCCGTATAAAATTCGGGGATGGATGAAAAATAATTTCTAATCGTCAAAATGTTACTTATCGGCCAATATAAGCCCCCTGTTTGAATATCTGGGCGGTCAAACTGAGCGGCGTAATTGTTGCTTTGGAAGCGTTTTCGCTCACGGAGTCTATTCCATGGGCGATTAGCTGACCGGACTGAGGACACAGTGCAAAGAAAGTCCGGAACATCCAGGTCGCCGGAGTATCGGGGTTTTTCTTCTTTTTTGGCATCACCCTTCGTGAGAAAGAATTGAAGCGGGGAGGATTAATGGCAATCAGTTATCCCGAAGAGTCGTTGGGGCAATAATGAGATCCTTGTTTTTTAACCCCTGAATTGATCGTTACTTCTTTCTGGATGTTTGATTTACTGATACTAAAATTAACCATGACTGCAACGCTAAAACAAATAAAATCAACAAAATAAGGCGACACAATTGCCTTACCAATCAACCTTTATGAACAACAAGGGTTAATCAGGGAGGAATAAGGCCGTCATCATAGTATTAATGTGGTTTAAAGCATCCACATATAAAACAAATACAATTACTGCATGTAGTGTTATGAACTGCGCAGGGCATAGGAAATCGTTGATACCCCGTGACGTGGTCTCAAATTTATTTAATGGAATATGGTTTCAGATTTTCGTAGTTATGGCTCTCTTGTAAGTATTCCCGGTTTCAGTTAAATCTCTCAATTCGGTGTTTCGAGGTAAGGGATTTGAATGCAAATGGTGTTTTGTTATCGCCGCCCGAATCCACACAAGATGATATTGCATGGAGTGGTTCTCTGGGAGATGGTGGTACAGATATCTGTGTTTGCAGTTAAATAGTTTGAGAAGCAGCTGATGACCGACTGAGGTTTTGCTAGAGTAATTCATAAGGCAAAAACTGCTGTAAAAATGCATCGTCTAAAATCGTGCCAAAAATTTCATGCAGTTATGATTTCTACATATATAAGATACTCAAACGTTACTACAACCATAGGCGATACATAAGGAAAACCTATCTTTGCCCCGACTTTGGTATATCTTTGGTGTGTCCTAGCTATAAAATTGAATTGCAATAATCACCTAATCAGTTTATTAAAAATATAATTTTGTGATAAATAATCACTTAATTCTTTTTAAAAAAAACTGAGAATTTTTTAAAAGTGGGGCTAAATTAAGTGCAAAAACATACCCAATAATTGGAAAACGATCTTACATTTTGAGGGAAGGGGGGACTGCAAGTTGGTTAATTCTAAAAAACAGGGATGACCTTTGGGCGTCGGTTAAAACCTTTCGGCAGGGATACCCCTTCTAATAGAGAGGCATGGAAAAGCTGAGTCATCTTATTTCTGAGCAACAGAGAAAGGGAATACTTCGTCCAGTTCGCCTGAATAATAGTACTCCCAGGCTATACGTCCGAATGTGTAATTTTTCCCGCCTACATCGATGGTGGCACCGCCAACTTGAGGCATTGCCTTGGGAATTGAGTTAGCAAATCCAATGTTGTAGAGGGTGGCAATGATTTCGGGTCGGAGATTGATTGGGAAGCCGGCCAAGCGCCATTGATTGGTAATCTGTTTCATATAGAGGGCGGCGTAGAGGTAGGCGTAATAATGGTTTTTGGTGTCAGTAATCCTGTTAAAGCGCTCCGCGGCATGATCATCGCTTTTAAAACGAAGTAGTTGTCGGTACTGGTTCCCGGGGTAAAACACGCTGGTGGAATCCTGAAGATTCTGCTCAATGGCCATGGCCGTAAAATCCTTGATTCCGGTAACACCCCATGAGAAAGATGTTTCGGAAGTAAGCATCTTAAGCGGTTGAATCCACTTCTTGAAAGCTTCACGGCGGGAATCAAATAACCTGATTTGTTCTGCAATCAGAACTGAGGAGATAAGTCGACTATCGATGCCGGTCACTTTGGCCACACTGTCTATGATCAACTGATCTTTACTAACTGCTTCCTTTAGCACCGGCCATTCGGGCAGGTTCATCCAGTAGAATACACTAGCAGTGCCCTGGTCATTTGTTTCAGTATGCTTATTGTCTTCATCTGCATCTTCAAGATTCAGTTCAATGGCCTGTAACATTTTTTCGACCGTCAGGTAATCCTCTGTTTCGTTGAACTGCTTCAGAATCCTTTTGGTATCTACGGGGTAATGCCTGTACAATTCTGTAATCCGTTCCAACAATTTGCCGCTTTTCTGGTGATTACTGAGTAATCTTGATTCGGGTGTATCTGCTTGACTGTTAATGACATTTGCATCCTGAAAGTAACGATCATTTTTATCAATTCCACCGGGATCGTTGGTAATCTTTAGTTTAACTGCAGACCATGCCACAATCATCCCCAATCCAAAGATTGCGAAACCATATATTAGTATATTGAGAATCAGTTTGTTGTAACGTTTCATGATTGTTTTTAAAAAAATCGCGCAAAGGTATATGGTTTTAGTATGAAATTGTTCTGAATTCGAGATATTTATTTTTGATGAAGTATTGCTCTATGATCCCTTAAGTGAATGAAAAGGTTAGAATTACGGAGATGTTTCTTTCTGCATTCGGTAGTTGACACATAAAGTTGTAGAAAAGGATCCGGCGGTTCTGTTAGGTGATCAGCCGGATCCTTTTTTTTGTGGCCTTATTTTTCACTGGCATCGACTTTGACAAGCAGGTGCATTTCGTTGGCCTGGACATTCACCATGGCGTGTTTGTTACCTTCGGCATCATTGTTGAAATACCAGGAGAGCTTACCAATGATGGCTACCTTACCTCCTTTTTTGAGTTTTGACTGACATAGCTCGGCAAGTTTTCCCCAGGCTACCACCTGATGCCATTCGGTTTGGGTGACACGTTCACCTTTGCTGTCGAAGTAGTAATCATTGGTGGCCATCGGGAACTTTGCCATCAGGCGACCGTTATCGAATTTTTTTACTTCAGGATCAGCACCTAAAAATCCGATTAGCTGTACATGATTGTTCATGGTATTCATTTGATTTAATTTTTGTGCCTGTAAGGGCGGTTGATAAATGTTTTGTAGTTCTGCCTTATGAAAACCTTAACGAGGTTGATCAGAAATGATGAAGCAAAATTATATGCTGGTTTTCAGGTTATTCGGTTAAAAAATATTTATAATCGAATAAAAATATTTGTAAGCACTTAAAAACGGTTTTATCTTTGACAATCAATCAAAATCAGGTAGCAATGGAAACAAGAAAATGTATGGATTGTGGTGACGAGTTGCGTGGACGTGCAGATAAGAAGTTTTGTTCAGATCAGTGTCGCAATAATTACAACAATCGTATGCGCCGTGATGATAATGCCATCGTAAGGCGGGTCAACAACGTGTTGAAGAACAACTACAGGATTTTAAGTTCACATAATGCCGCAGGGAAAACCACACTACAACGTGATAAACTAACAGATGCAGGGTTTAATTTTAAATACTTTACAAGTATTCTCCATACCAAGACACACAATACCTACTATTTTTGTTATGATCAGGGGTATATGGAGTTGGAGAATAATTTTATAATGCTGGTGAAGAAGGAGAAAGGCAGATAAAGATGACCTCAGTGGCTTCTTATTGTGGCCTCCAGCAAATAGCCAACCTGTAATACCCATCACCTGCACAGGGTGTAACTGTCAGCGATCTGGTTTTTCTGTGGTTTGAAGGTACCAGGGTGCTGCCTATCCAATAGCCTATTGCAGCGCCGGCTACCACATCCGAGAGCCAATGTTGCTGGTCATGTATCCTGCTGATCCCTACTGCTGTTGCGAGAGAATAGGAGAGCAGACCTATCCATGGTTTATCGGCATAAACCCTTGCCCAGACTGTTGCTGTGGCAAATATGGTACTGGTATGTCCTGACGGGAAGGACACGTAGCCGGAAGATAATCCCGGGCCGCCAAAAATAAAGGGATCATCAGGTGACTCAAAGGGGCGGTGACGATGAAAGACCTGCTTGGAGATCTGGGCGGCTCCTGCTGCAAATAACCAGGCTTCGGCCGACTTAAAAGCAGCAAACTGAAGTTTTTCGTTGTGGCTAATCAGGCCGGTTGTATAGACAATAGCGAGTGCCGGTGCCAAATAAACACCACTGCCCCAGGGTTCAAGCCCATATTTAGAGAGGTCGCCGGTAAATGAGGTCTTGTGTTCCGCGAAAAAATCAGTTACAGGTTGATCGGCTGTCATCGCCAGTCCTGAAGTGCCAAGCAGTGCCCCTGCCGTAAGCCAGTCGCGTATATCCCATTCGAGCGGCGAGACAATGACCTTCAGGATGTCTGCAGGTATTTCCCTGATAGAATATTTATAGCCTGAATCAGATGGGAAAGAAGGGTTCTGCCCCTTGGCAGTATCAGTTAGGCCAGCCAATATCAGCACAGAAATAAGGAATATTGACCTGAACCATTTGGACATGAATTCTGTTTTAATTGCAGTCATTGTGACGGCAAATTTAGCATTTTACCGCCGGATGCCTTTAAGGTTAGAAAGAAACAGGTATTTTTGTACCTAAAATTGAATATTTGATGATTAAACGTATGCTTTCCCCGGCCTTAGTATCGGGAATTTTGCTAGTGGCCTCAATGGCAGGAGCCCAGACAGGGCAGAACTCACCTGAGATCAAGGCTGCTGATATCAGGCAATATATAACCAGGCTGGCTTCAGATGAGTGGCAGGGGCGTAAACCCGGAACCCCCGGAGGTAACGCTTCGGCCACCTATATCCGTGATTACTTTGGAGCACAGAAACTGGAATTGCTGTTTAATGACGGGTTTCAGCCCTTCAGTCTGATAACCGAAGCCACTGCGGGTGATAAAAATAAAATATCCATCAATGGCACCCCTTGCGCTGAAATCCCTGTGCCCTATTCCTTCTCGGCCTCAACCACTGTGAATGCACCGGTTTTGTTTGCGGGATATGGTTTCGATTTGTCCAATGATACCCTGAAATGGAATGACTTTGATGGTTTGAATGTTAAAGGAAACTGGGTGCTTCTATTTCGTGGCGATCCTGACCCTGATAATAGCGAAAGTGCGTATGTGTCATCATCGGATGAACGTACCAAGGTGCTTGCAGCAAAAGATCGTGGAGCAGCAGGAGTACTGTTTGTTTCTGGGGAATCGTTCGACAAGGAGGACAAGCCGGCTCGTGTATTCTATGATAAAAGCAATGCCGATGCCGGACTACCGGTGCTTTGGATCAGCCGCAAGACAGCCGGAGCCCTTTTTGCCGAAAGTGGTACTACATTAAGTGAAACGGAAAAGGCACTCATTGCCGGGCGGCAACCGGTGAAGGTTGATTTAAAGACTGTCGTGGAAGCGACATCCGATGTCAGGTTAAAGAAAGCAGAGACCATGAATGTGGTAGCAATGCTTCGGGGCAGTAACCCTGCACTGTCGGACGAGTATGTTGTTATCGGTGCCCATTACGATCATCTGGGTATGGGTGGTTACGGCAGTGGTTCACGCATTCCTGATACCATTGCTGTGCACAACGGTGCTGATGACAATGCTTCAGGTGTGGCTGCCATGATGGAACTGGCTGCTTATTTTGCTTCACAGAAAGTGGCACCGGCAAGGAGTATTATTTTTGTGGCATTTGGTGCCGAGGAATCCGGAATCATTGGTTCGGCTTGGTTTGTACAACATCCTCCGGTTGAAATTAAGAAGATTAAGTCGATGGTCAATTTCGACATGGTAGGGCGCCTGAATTCAGAAACGAAGTCATTGAGTATCGGAGGTACAGGGACATCTGTTGAAGGCGAGGCTATCCTGAATGAAATACTGGCAGGCTCTTCTTTAAAAGCTTCCTTTTCTCCTGAGGGATACGGCCCTTCCGATCATGCCTCCTTTTATGGCAGGAATATACCGGTCTTCTATTTCAATACAGGAGTCCATACCGATTATCATACCCCATTCGATGATGCTGACAAGATTAATTATGAGGGGGAGCAACTTGTGGTAGAATTGTCGGCCCGGCTGATCGACAGGCTTACCCAACCAGCCACATCACTTGCTTTTAAGGAAGCCGGTGCTGCCAAACGCGGCAGCATGCGGGGTCTGAAGGTGACTTTTGGTATTATGCCTGATTTCACGTCAACTGAAGGCAAGGGATTAGGCGTGAGTGGTGTGACGCCCGGGGGGCCTGCTGAAAAGGCCGGGCTGAAAAAAGGTGACCGGATTATGGCCATAGAAGGGAAAGATGTGACAGATATTTATGATTACATGAACCGGTTGAAAAAGCTCGAGAAAGGAAGCCGTGTTTCAGTCGATATACTTCGGGCAGGTAAGACCGAGGTCTTCATTATTCAATTGTAGACTGGATATAGTGTTCTGACATCCTTTTCCCCGGATTTTAGGCAATAAGATTCTAAGATTATTTGTTGTGGGGTAAATTCACCCGATTTGTTCATCAATTATGCACCAGACATTTCCCGTTACCGGAATTACTTGTGCTGCCTGTTCGGTAAGCATCGAATCGTATCTTGGAAAGACCGCCGGGGTTGAACAGGTTGCTGTTAACTCAGTTGATCATACGGTGACCATAACCTGGAATCAGGATGTTATTTCTGCTGACGGGTTGGCCCGGGCAGTTGCCCCATTGGGTTACGGCATCATTACCGCATCGCCTGAAGATTATCCGGAAGCTGATCCTGAGGTGGTGCGTCACGATGAACTGATGAAGCTTCGCGACAGAACACGGAACGCTATCGTGTTGGCTGTTCCAGTGTTTGTTCTTGGAATGTTTTTTCATCATTTCGTGATTGGACATTGGATATCAGCGTTTCTTACAACTATCATTATCTTTGGCCCCGGTGCAGATTTTTTTCGCAATGCACTTAAACAATTGCGCTATCGTCAGACAGGTATGGATACATTGGTAGCGCTTAGTACCGGTATAGCTTGGAGTTATAGTCTGATAGCGCTTTTTACAGGCAGTCATCAGGTTTGGTTTGAATCTGCTGCGGTCATTTTCGCGTTTGTGCTGTTGGGAAAATATGCTGAAGACCGTGCCAGGAGCAGTAGTGCCAGCGCCATTAAAAAACTGATGAGTTTGCAGCCTTCAGAAATCACTGTAATCAGAAATGGACAGGAAGTGACTTTGAACCAGAAAGAGGTTCAGCCTTTCGATCGGGTGATTGTACAGCCTGCTGCCCGGATTCCTGTCGACGGGAAAGTGATTCGGGGAGAAAGCTTCGTGGATGAAAGCATGATCACCGGAGAGCCCTTGCCAGTGGAAAAGAAGAAAGGAGATCAGGTGAAAGCCGGGACCCTTAACCAGATGGGAAACTTGCTGATACTGGCCGAAAAAACAGGTGATGGTACACTGCTGGCGCAGATTGTCCGGGTAGTAAAACAAGCTCAGAGTACGAAAGCCCCGGCACAAAAACTGGCCGACCGGATTTCAGCAATATTCGTCCCTTTGGTTGCACTGATGGGGCTGCTAACCTTTGCCATTTGGATAATTATAGGAGGTATAGAGGTGTGGCAACAGGCGCTCCAGGCAACCATCAGCGTGTTGATTATTGCCTGCCCGTGTGCACTTGGACTGGCTACGCCTACTGCTATCATGGCAGGTATAGGGAGAGCAGCACAGGCGGGTGTGCTGGTGCGTGATGCAGAATCGCTTGAAAAGTTAGCCTCTGCTGATGTTTTGTTGGTCGATAAGACAGGTACGCTGACAAAAGGACATCCTGAAGTAACCCATTTGGAAATGGCAGGAGAAGATGAGGAGGTTGCCGCTGCTTTTCTGGCTCTGGAGCAAACATCGGGACATCCATTGGCTGAAGCCATCGTGGTGTATCTGAAGGAATTGGGATATCACGCCTATGAAGCAATTGAAACTACGACAATACCCGGCCGGGGTGTTGCTTATAATCAGAAGGGGTGTTTCTGGCTTGCGGGGAATCGTCTCTTTATAGAATCGGAAAAGATAATGATCCCTTCATCCTTTATTGAATTAAGTGAAAGCTGGAGCGAAGCAGGCCAGAGTCTTGTATGGTTTGCCATGGATGGTGAGGTGAAGGCATTGGCTGCGGTTGCAGATCCGCTTCGTGATGAATGTCCTGATGCAATAGATCTTTTGCAAAGGTTGGGGATGAGGGTAGTCATGCTGACCGGCGACAATGAAGCATCGGCTGTCGTTGCCGGGAGGGCGGCAGGAATCAGTGATATCCATGCTTCCATGCTTCCGGCTGATAAAAGCCAATTTGTAAGAGAGATGAAACAACAGGGGCACGTTGTGGCCATGGCCGGAGATGGTATTAATGATGCCGAAGCTTTGGCTCTGGCCGATGTAAGTATTGCCATGGGGACAGGTTCTGATATTGCAATGGATGTGGCCGGACTTACCCTGGTGCATGCGAACCTTGCTGTTCTTGCTCCTGCCATCCGTTTGTCGAAGCTAACCCATAGTACCATTCGACAGAATCTATTCTGGGCCTTCTTTTATAATCTGATTTGTATCCCTGTAGCTGCCGGGTTGTTGTTTCCGTTTACCGGATTCCTGCTTAGTCCGATGATTGCCGGTGCTGCCATGAGCCTGAGTTCTGTTACAGTGGTGAGCAACAGCCTTCGGTTGAAAATCCGGAGGATAGGCTGATGAACCGAGGGTCATTGGTGAAGGACATCAGATGATTTGTAAGTTGCATTTATTTGAATATTAATTTATTAAATTAAATATTATGAGTATCCTTCGTTTTAAAACCAACATTAACTGCGGAAATTGTCTCCGTTCTGTGACCCCTTTTCTTAACCGTGAGCCAGATATCGAAAAATGGCAGGTAGATTTGGAGCATCCCGACAGAGTTCTTACCGTGGAAGGGGAGATGGGTTCATCATTGGTAACAGATCTTCTGAAAGAAGCCGGTTTCAGTGGGGAACTACTCACGTAAGTCATTTTTTAAAAATTGCAGCAGTTTTTTTGCCGGAGTAAAGCCATCAGGTGTGTGCCTGATAGGATGGACGACAGATATATTGTACTTTTGTTTTAACTAAATCATTTTGAAACATGAACAATAGCATCAGGTCAATCCTTGGCTCTGCCTCACTACTGTTGTTGCTGGCAGCTTGCAATAATTCGACGGTTGTATATAACTCCTTGAACGAATATCCGGCTTATCAGGGTGAAGACCTTGAATTAACCTATTCGTCTGAGGCATCGCATTTTTGCCTGTGGTCTCCGGGAGCTGAGGATGCCGAAGTCAGACTGTATAAAGACCAGCGCGATACCACAGCCTTAAGCGTGCTGCCAATGGAGCGCTCCGATTCAGGAACCTGGCGGGTTATGGCAAAAGGCGACCTGAAAGGTATATTTTATACATTCAGAATAAAATACCATGGCAACTGGCTTACAGAGACACCCGGAATCTGGGCAAAGGCAGTTGGACTCAATGGCCTGAAAGCGTGTGTTATTGATTTAGAAGAAACCAATCCCGAAGGATGGCTTACAGATAAGGCGCCAGCCCAAAAGAGCTACAGCGATATCATTCTTTACGAGTTGCATGTGCGTGATATGAGTATCAACCCCAATTCAGGAATTAAGCATGCAGGCAAGTTCTTGGGGCTTGCTGAGCAAAATACCAAAAATGAGGAAGGGCTTTCCACAGGGTTAGCACATCTGAAAGAGATGGGCATTACCCATGTTCATTTGCTGCCGGTGTTTGACTTCCGTTCATTGGATGAGAGTAAACCTGACGATGGACATTACAATTGGGGCTATGATCCTCAGAATTTCAATGTTCCTGAAGGTAGTTATTCAACCGATCCATCAGATCCCATGGTTCGTATAAGAGAGTTCAAGGAAATGGTGTTGGCGCTTCATAAGAATGGCATCAGGGTTATCATGGATGTTGTGTACAACCATACAGGAGGACCCAATGAATTGTCGAATTTTAACCTTACGGCTCCCGGCTATTTTTACAGGATGAATGCTGACAGCACCTATTCAAACGGATCGGGTTGCGGAAATGAAACTGCCTCAGACAGGCCAATGTTGCGTCATTATATTACTGAATCGGTAAAATACTGGGCAAGGGAATACCATGTAGACGGTTTCAGGTTCGACCTCATGGGGATTCATGATACGGAGACCATGAACATGGTCAGGCGTGAGCTGGATGCCATTGATCCGGGAATCTTTGTATATGGAGAAGGGTGGCTTGCAGGAGGAAGTCCTTTAGCTGAAGAGCGGCGGGCCACTAAGCAGAATGTTCCAAAAATGCCTCGCATTGCTGTTTTTAGCGATGAATTTCGTGATGGAGTCAAGGGGGCTTGGAATGATAACAAGGCTACAGCCTTTGCATCAGGGAGGCCAGGGCTTGAAGCCAGTGTGAGGTTTGGAATTGTGGGAGCTGTCAGACATCCAGGTGTTGAATATTCCCTGGTTAATTATTCCAGAGAACCCTGGGCTATGGAGCCCCTGCAATGCATCAATTATGTGTCGTGTCATGACAATCAGACATTATGGGACAAATTCAGATTCACCTGTCCGGATGCCTCCGGGGAAGAGCTCGTCAGGATGAATAAGCTGGCCAGTGCCATTGTGCTTACTTCGCAAGGGGTTCCTTTTTTGCACAACGGAGTTGAGATGCTGCGTACCAAACAAGGTGTTGAGAACTCATTTGAATCGCCTGATAGTATTAATCAGATTGACTGGAGTTGGAAATCGGCCAACAAGCCGATAGTTGATTTTCATATCGGTCTCATTCAGTTACGTAAGGCCCACCCTGCTTTTCGGCTTTCAACCGCCGGAGAAGTGGTCGACAGGTTGCGTTTCCTTTCCTCGGGCGACTGCACGATAGCCTATGTCATCAATTGCGAAGGTACTGGCGATGTGTGGAAGGAAGTCTTTGTGGTATTTAACGGAAACCGTAAAGCTATCGACATCGATCTTCCTGAAGGCTCCTGGAAGGTATATCTCGATGGAGAGAAGGTGATCAACGAGGGGCGGCATTATTCAGGAAAAGGAAAGTTAAAGGTTCCTGCTATTTCAGCTATGGTGCTAGGGAGATCATAGGCTGTTTAGTTGAGAATTCTTTGTGCTAATCAAATGAACATTTTTTTTAACCAAAAACCAGGCTGAGTAGTAGCTCCACTATAATCCAGATGATGATCCTCATTTCTCTTACTACGCTGAAATATCTTTCATTGGGTGGTGTATTCGGATTATCCGCAGGGCTTTCGCCAGGGCCACTGCTTACGCTTGTGATTTCAGAGACGATGAAGCACAACAGGAGGGCTGGTATCAGGGTAGCCATTTCACCACTCATCACTGATCTGCCGATTATTCTCTTTTCATTGTTGATTATGGACACGATTTCTCAATACAATACTGTGTTGGGAATAATCTCCTTTGCCGGAGCCTTGTTTATAGGTTATCTGGGATACGAAACCATCAGGATTAAGGGGATTAGCGTTGATGATCAGCAGGCAAAGCCTGAATCACTGAAAAAGGGAGTTATTGCTAATTTTTTGAATCCCCATCCCTATCTCTTCTGGTGTACTATTGGAGCTCCCATGATATTGCAAGCCTTTGGAATCAGTTTGATTACCATGGTTTTATTTTTAGTTGCCTTCTATGTTATGCTTATTGGAGCCAAGATTACCATCGTGTTATTAGTATCCCGTTCTAAAGCTTTGCTTCGGCAGCGAGGCTATGTATTGACAATGCGGGTGCTGGGAATCATCCTGTTTTTGTTTTCCTTGTTTTTTATCCGCGATGGAATAAGCTATTTGTGGCTATAAGACTGGCGGGTGTATGATAATGATGATCCTCAACGTACCTTTCTTCGCTTATCATGTCACAACATACATGTGGCGACAGCCCCGCCATTACCTGACCTGAAATCAGAACCTGCTCTGAGCAGTTATCTTTGAAAGGACCGAAGGAAACTCATCGTCTCACCCCCTCTAAAACTATCCTTTAAAGGGGGTGACAATTGCTTTTATTAGGCCTTCTTTTCGCTCACCAGTAACCACATCAAGGCAGATATTGCAAGTGATACAAAGCTGATATAGAAAACTATTGATTTATCAGCGGTAGTGTTGATAAAATAACCGATAAAAAGACTGGTAGTTAGCTGTGGCAGGACAACAGAAAGATTGAAGATTCCCATGAAATATCCCATGCGGCTCTTGTCAACTTTCTCCGACATGATGGCAAATGGCAGGCTCACCACTGCAGCCCATCCAATACAAACTACCGAGATCATGATATAAAGCATGAGGGGTGTATGTACAAACATAGCGATTATCAGATAGCCAATAGCCATTACAGTGAGAGATGCTACATGTACTCTTATACGTCCCATTTTGCGGGCAAGTGGTTCAAGCAGGAAGGCAGGCATGAGAAAACTCACCGCGTTGAGCAGAAAGAATGTGATGCCAATCATCCGGCCAGTATCATCACTAATCAGTTTATCAATGGCCGCTAACTCATCAGTTAAGGCCACACCTTTTTGTTTCAGTTCCTGCACAATCTTGTATTTTTCTACTACATCGGGGCTGAACATTTTTTGCTGAAGGAACGCGATGATGTACACAAACATGGTCTGTACACCAAGCCATGAGAAGAAGTGTGCGCCATAAATTCGGAAGAGCTGCCCCCATTGGGTAGAGGTTGCTTCAACAATTTCATTGTTCTCGTTGGTGTTGATAAGCTCACGGGGTTCTTTAATAAAGAACATCGGGATGATGGAGAAGCCCAGGATAACAAACACGCCGATATAGATCAATACGTAATTTCCCAGAAGTGCACCGGCGAGGTATGCCAGACTGCCAAAAAGGTTCGAAGTCGATTGCATCCAGGTATATCCTTTGGTACGGGGGGCACCTTCAGGCGTTACATCAGCAATGATGGCCCGGGTTGGGTTAAAACTGATGTTGATTGCGAGGTCCAGCGTCAGGGCAACGGTGATGGCCACTGCCATCAGGCTTCCTATTCCCAGGAAATCGTTGATTGCACCGATATTGGGAAGAGCCAGAACGGCAAGTGCCGTGAGGATACCGCCAATGATGATGAACGGACGGCGTCGTCCTCCGAGAAACCATACTTTATCGCTGATCAGTCCGATGAGCGGCTGACCCAGAATACCTGCAACAGGGCCTGCTGCCCATACAATGCCAATGGAATGGATGTCGAGGTTGAATTTGGTGGAGAGTATCCAGCTTAACACTGCAATCTGGATCGAAAGGCCGAATCCCATTGCAGTGGAAGGTAAGCCCAGAACCACATAAAACGTGTTGGTTAACTTCTGTTGAAAATTTAACATAATCGTTTGATTTATTATTTATGAAGCTCAATAATCATCGATGTCCGGGCCGGGATAGTCAGTCGATTCAATTCGGAAATCTCTTTTCCTGTTATAATTTCTTTTCCTGCGCTGAAATCTTTGATTATTTCTGAAAAGCGTTCAGTGGTAACTGTGCGTTCGGTATCAGCGAAGTTCATCACAATCATAACTGTTTGCTTTTCATTATAGCGGAAATAGACATAGACATCATTTTCAGGAATGAACTGGGTGGTTTTACCAGTCTGAACTGCAGGGCAACTCTTTCGCCAATTAGCAATCGTTTTAACATAGTCGAAGGCTTCCTGCTGTAATGGGGTTCTGCCTTCGGGTGTAAAAGCATTCAGGGTATCGGTAACCCATCCGCCGGGGAAGTCTTTACGCATCTTTCCATGCCCTTTTCCCTGATCTCCTGTCATGAGGATCTCAATCCCCTGATAGAACTGCGGAATGCCACGCAGTGTGAGCAGGAGTGTAATACCTAACTTGAACTTGCCGAAGTTTTCACCTGTAAGGGTATAGAATTGAGACACGTCGTGATTAGTAAGGAACGTCAGGTTATCTTCGGGGTGTTTATAGACAATGTCCTGGGCCAGGCAATAGTAAATGCGCTCTGCACCCGTTTTCCAACCTGTGTTTTCATTCAAGGCTGTACGGATGGCATCAAACATTGGAAAGTCGGTGAGGTATTCCAACCCGGAGTTATACCCGTCGAAGTTATGGGCGTCTTTCATCCAATATGCATGGAGGGTTTTATTCTCGATCCATACTTCACCCACCACATTCAGATTGGGATATTCATTTCTCAGCAATTTTCTCCATAAAGCCATGAATTCGGGGTCAGGGTACATGTAAGTGTCCATTCTGATGCCGTCAAGGTCGGCATATTCCACCCACCAAATACTGTTCTGCGTCAGGTACACTGCCAGATGAGAATTGTTCTGGTTTAAATCGGGCATGTGGGCGTCAAACCAGCCATCAAGCATAATTTTTTTATCGGCTTCTGCGCCATAGGGATCCATTACAACGGGAGCTTTGAAATTTGACCGGGTGTAACTGCTGAATTGATGAATCCAATCGGGTGAGGGAAGGTCGGTGATGAACCAGTGTGTGTTCCCGCAATGATTGAATACCATGTCCATGATAATCTTCAGGTGGAGGTCATGGGCTTTCTTTACAAGACCAACATAGCCGTCGTTGGTTCCAATCCGTGGGTCAGTTTTATAGAAGTCGGTAATGGCATATCCGTGGTAAGAATAGGAGGGTGTGTTGTTTTCGACAAAAGGATTGAGCCATAAAGCCGTCATTCCAAGGTCGGCAATATAGTCTAAATGGTTCTCTATGCCTTTCAGGTCGCCACCATGTCTCCCATCCGGATTGCCGCGATTTGCTTTTTCGAGCATTTCAGGACGACTGTCATTGGTTGTATCTCCATTGGCGAAACGATCGGGCATCACAAGGTACACCACATCATGCTGGTCGAAACCATTCCGGTTGGCTGATCCTTCACGCCGTGCTTTTAATTCATAAGGAACTTTAAGGATTCTTCTTCCTTGTTGAAGCAGGTTGATGTCGAACTTGCCCGCTTTCGTTTCTTTCTCTACTGTAAGGTAAAGAAACAGATAATTTTGATTGGGCACTCTTCCAATACTGTCAATATGGATGCCTGAATGCCTGATCTCCGGCTTTAATCCTGCCAGGTCTTTTCCATACAGCAGAATCTGTAATGAGGAATTTTTCATGCCGACCCACCAGCAAGGTGGCTCTGTCCGTTTAACTATAGGCTGAGCCTGAATCAACACACTAATGATTGAGCAGATTATGAAGAGCGATATCCTATTGACCATGGTATGATGCTTAAGTAGAGGTGGACCAGGCTGATGGGTTTATATCATGTAGTGCCTTTAAGATCGGAGCCTCTGCATTTAGCTGGTGCAGAAGCCCCCAGCCTAAAGATTATAGTTTTGTATAGATTTTATATTCCCAGGGACCCAGACTAATCCTGGTGTTAGTGTCAATGGTATAAGGCACGCCGGAAATGTAATCGGTGTAATCGCCATTGGCATCTTTGCTGGTAAGGTTAATGGTCACTTTATTGGCAGAGAGATTGGCTAATACTATTACGCGGTTTGCTTCTTTTTCGCGCATAAATGCCAACACTTCGCTATCATTGGATGTGGCAATTCGGGTGTAGGCTCCCCCCCAGATGCCATTGGCTAATGCCGGGTTGTTGTGCTTGAGGGTAAGAATGGAGCGATAGAAGTCTTTCAATGGATAGTCGCCCCACTCGATCGGGTCTTTCTCGAAGAAGAGGAGCCTGTGGTTGAAGGCTGATTCCTGACCGCTGTATATAAGAGGCATGCCGGGAATTGTGGCGGTAATAACGGCCATCACTTTTGCTGCTTCACCTAAACGTTCCTGTTCGGTTCCATTCCAGGAGTTTTCATCATGGTTGCTGGTAAACTGCATAAGGAAGGCGTAATCAGGGAAGCGGCGGGCATTTGAGTCTATAATGGAATCGAGGCTGTTGGCGGTGAGCTTTCCCTGTACTATTTTATTCATGACATTGTGAGTGCTCCAGGCATACCCCATTTCAAAGGCTGAATCCTGAAGGGCAGGCTCTTCGGCTTCGGCAAGCAGAAACACCGGCTTAATTGAATCGAGAGCCAGACGGGCACGATTCCAGAACCTGGTGGGAACCATCCCTGCAACATCGCAACGGAAACCATCAATATTGGTGTTTTTAACCCAAAATTTCAAGGCCTCTACCATGTAATCATTCACAGCAGGAACTTCATAGTTCAGGTCGGCTACATCGGACCAGTCGAAGGGCGAAACTATCTTTCCCAACGAATCGCGGGTGTACCAATCCGGGTGTTGCGTCAGTAAAGGATTGTCCCAGGCCGTATGGTTAGCCACCCAGTCGATGATAACATACATCCCGTAGTCATGAGCCACTGTCACAAGTTCTTTGAAGCGGTCCATGTTGCCATATTCCGGATTGACAGTAAGGTAGTCTTTTACCGAATAATAAGAGCCAAGAGATCCTTTGCGGTTTACTTCACCAATAGGATGCACGGGCATCAGCCACAAAATATCAACGCCCATTTCTTTTAGCCTTCCAAGATGAGGGATAAGCGCTGTGAAGGTCCCCTCCGGGGTGTATTGGCGGATGTTTACTTCATAGATGTTGGCGTTCTTCACCCATTCAGGGGTCTTGAGAGGTGTGGTTGGAAGTGAAGCGTGTTCCTGTTTAGGTTTGCAACCTCCAATGAAAAGGGAGAGGACTATTGTCCCTACTCCCAGAAGCATAAAGGTTTTTTTCAGATGATTCATGATTGAGTGTATTTGGTTTGATTATAGGTTTCAACTATGTCAGTCAGCGTCCAAAGATTCTCGTCAACCGAGCCAGTTGATTGGCATGTGTTTCGGTCAGTTGCCCGGGCAATAGTCTCCAGCGCCAGTATCCTGACGGTTTTCCTGGAAGGTTCATCCTACATTCTGTTCCAAGTCCCAGGATATCCTGTGCAGGTGCAATGGCGATTCCGGCCACAGTACTCCATGCAAGGCGGATAAAAGCCCAGTGGATATGGTCTTCGTCGGGCTCAAAATAGTCGCGCATCGATTGAAGGTCTTCGTTTTTAGCACTCTTGTACCAACCAGCAGTGGTGTCATTGTCATGTGTCCCTGTATAAACAATACAGTTACGGGTGTAGGTATGCGGACGGAAGTCGTTGTCGTCGGCCGAATCAAATGCAAACTGTAGAATTTTCATGCCGGGAAGATTGTTTCCTTCACGTAGTTCTACCACATCTGGGGTGATAACGCCAAGGTCTTCTGCGATGAGGTTCAATTCGCCCAACTCGTGACCGATAGCCTCGAGCATTTCTCTGCCGGGGGCGTTGATCCATTCTCCTCTGATAGCAGTTGTCTCGCCAAAAGGTACAGCCCAGTAAGCACAAAGACCCCTGAAATGGTCAATACGCACTATATCATAGAGTTTCAGATTGGCCTTTACCCTGTCAATCCACCAACGGAAACCCGTTGATTTTAAGACTTCCCAGTTGTAAAGCGGATTGCCCCAGAGTTGTCCTGTTTCACTGAAATAATCGGGTGGAACACCGGCCACCCAGATCGGGTTGCGGTTTCCATCAAACATGAAAATTGAAGGATTGCACCATGCATCAGCACTATCGTGGGCAATATAGAGGGGAATGTCACCGATGATTTTAATACCCCGCTCATTGGCATATTTCTTTACTGAAAGCCATTGCGAATAGAAAAAGAATTGAATGATACGGTACAGTTCAGCATTGACATTGAGCTCATTCCACAATTGATCGATAGCCTCCTGATAGCGCAATTTCTGCTCGACAGGCCATTGCCACCAGGGGCGCAGTTCGTTTTTCTCCTTGACTGCCATAAAAAGACTGTAGTCAAATAGCCAGTGAGCTTCGTCGTCGCAAAACTGGTTGTAAACCTGACGAGAATTGCCTGAGGCCTGATACAGAAAATTGGTGGCAGCTTTTTTTAACAAGGGCCACTTGACATGATTTACCGTTTCAAAATCGATGAAATCGCTCGCGAAAGGGATGCCCATTGGCAGGTTTTCTTCTGGCAGATAGCCCTGCTGAACCAGCGTATCGAGATCGATGAGCATGGGGTTGCCGGCAAATGCCGAATAGCACTGATAAGGGGAGTCGCCATATCCTGTATGTCCGAGCGGCAGTATTTGCCAGATGTGTTGACGGGCAGAAGTTAGCCAGTCGACAAAACGAAAGGCCTCGGTACCAAGTGCTCCGATTCCGTATTTGCCTGGAAGTGATGTAACGTGTAGCAGTATGCCACTGCTTCTTTCTGATTTCATGTTTGGTTAGTTTGTATTTGACTCTTTATATGTGATTTTCTTGTTTTATTCTTCAGTATGCTTGTGTTCAATAACGAACAATACGGAGATACCTGCCAGCATCATAGAAACACCAGCAACACCGAGCATCATGATTGATGAGCCCCCGAGTGCAGTAAGCAGTACACCTCCCAATAAGCCGGCACAAATCTGGGGAATCGTGATGGTGGCATTAAAAAGGCCCATATACACCCCCATTCTGCTGGCAGGAAGTGAGGCCGAGAGGATGGTATATGGCATGGCAAGGATGGCTGCCCATGCTACACCCACACCTGCCATGGCACCAATCAGTACATACTGGTTGGTGATGAACACCATCGATAGAAGACTTAAACCACCGAAAATCAGAGACCATCGGTAGGTGTTCTTCCTTCCTAATTTTTTCGCTACGCGTGGAATAAGGATAGAGAACAGGGCAGCAAAGAAACTATAAAAAGCAAAAATGACGCCAGTCCAGTTGCCTGCTTCATTGAAAGTGGCTGATGTGCTATCGCCTGGCGTTATGTTCCACACGTTTTCGGCTATACCGTTAGTGGTATACACCCACATAAGGAAGAGCGAAAACCATGAGAAGAACTGAACGATGGCAAGACGCCACATGGTTACCGGTATATCCCGTAAAAGTGAACTTATACTGGTGTGACTCTTCTCTTCTTCTGTAACATTGTTATATTCTTCATATTCTTTTGGCGGATACTCTTTGGTGGAGAAGGAAGTCCACAAAACAGTAATGAGTAATACAGCGCCACCCAGGTAAAACGACCAGATGACCGTAGGGGCGACCTTCTCTCCGTCAGCAGGCGTGTTGGCAACCCCCAGCCATGTCAGAAGAAAAGGAAGCAATGAACCGATGACAGCACCAGTATTGATCAGAAAACTCTGAACCGAATAGCCCAGATTTCGCTGGTCTTCATTGACCATATCGCCTACCAGCGCCCTGAAAGGCTGCATGGTGACGTTGAACGATGTATCCATGAAGAGCAGCATTGCGGCACCAAAAAACAGCGGTGCAAACAGGTAGGCAAAATATTCAGCATTTGGCATAAAGAACATGGCTAGAGCCGATACGATAGCTCCCCCAAGAATAAATGGAACCCTGCGCCCTAAACGTGTCCATGTCTTATCGCTCGATAAACCTACAATAGGTTGAACCAATAATCCTGCAAGGGGTGCGGCCAGCCAGAAGAGGCCCAGATGTTCGGGATTAGCTCCCAATGCCGAGAGGATACGGCTGGTATTCCCATTCTGAAGTGAGTAACCGATCTGAACACCCAGAAATCCAAAACTAAGGTTCCATATCTGCCAGAAACTTAAATTCGGTTTTTTCATCACATTTATTTTGAGTGGTTAATACGATTTCAATATTGTTGGTTCTCTCCTGAGAAAAAGCACCTTAACGATTCCGGAGTGAAAAACAAATTTGTTGCAAACGTTTGCAACCCCTTGATTCTGCACTTGTAAAGATACAATCTTTGGTAACAAAGTAAAAAAAATATTGAAAAGGTCATAAAAAACGAAAGTCATTCGCGTTTTCCCTACACACCATAGCACTTCTGTTCCGGGTCATCCCGAATCAGGTAAATGCCCTGTGTAGAAACCGTAAATATTCGATCCGGAGTGGGTGAATAATTCAACTACCGTATCGCCGGCATTCTCTTAGCTTTTTGAATTGGATCTGCCCGAATGATGATGCAAAGCTAATGATTTTCGATGGGCAGGTACTGATAATTGCCCGCTGACTTAACAACCATGGGCAGGATGAAATGGCTCACCTGGGATAAGTATTCCACCTGCAGTTTATTCTGATTTTCTTCAACGGTATTAACGACCGGGTAGGTGTTTTCCCGGAAGTTGACACCTTCAGCCGAAGGTTCAGGTTTTACCGGGCAGTGTTCACCAAAGGCGATGACGCCAACTGGAAGTAGTAACCTGGAGGGTTGTTTTGGGTGTATGGTTGTAGCGTGTTTATCAGTCCGCAATTTGTCGGATGTTTTTTTTTAGCTTATGGGAGGTTGGCATTACTTGTGTTGACAAATGTTACCATGGTTCCCATCCAGCATGGTTGTATCTGTTGCCTTCTCTGATCTGGATAGAAATTATTGATATTGATGATATGTGTTTGTGTATCGTAACATGCAGTCATGCTGTTCTTCTCTGGCGCTGCTTATATCGCTGATGTGGAAAATGCTGAACGAAATGTGGCCCACGACTGAATTATTTACAAACGCCACAGGCCTGCTGCGATCTGGCTCATGACCACGTGATCAAAGTATACTTATAATAGATTTTGTTGGTTGTGGTTTTAATTTGTTAACACTAACTAAGATACTTGGACTGTATTTTTATACCTTTTTTTTCTGGTTTTACTATAAATTTCGTCATTTTTTTTTTACAAAAGCTATTTTATTATCTTTGCCCATGGAAAAAGGCTCCTGTAGCAAGGTAGAAGCTGCTGCCGGGTAGTCGTTTATGATGTGATTTGGAGCATATAATAACTCCTGTTTGTGCTAAAGTTTGCATGCTGCTTACCTGAATCCTCAGGTGGGTGGTGCTGTGTTACAGTTCACGCGGGTTCATTTGTATTGCTTAAGGTGAATCATGTCCGCCCCAACCTTAGAATGGACCTATCATGAGTCAACAGGAAAAGAAAACATTGTTGCTGATCAATCCTGTCAGCACAGTCCGTAAAGGATTTTCGCAGGATTTGACATCAAAGTATCCTCCTCTCGCATTGGGTATGGTCGCAGCGGCTACCCCTGCTGATGAATGGAAGATTTATATTATTGACGAAAATTTTAATAAAGCACGGGTACGGCATGCCGATCTGGTGGGTATTACTGCTTATACCGAGAATGCTGATCGTGCCTATGAGGTAGCGGCAATGTATCGTGAGCACGGAATACCTGTTGTGATGGGCGGCATTCATGCCTCCATGTGTTCAGGGGAAGCCCGGAAATATGTCGATACTGTTGTTGTGGGTGAAGCTGAACTTACCTGGCCGCAATTGCTCGAAGATTTTAAACAGGGCAGAATGCAACCGATTTATCGAGCCATAGGTTATGCGGATTTAGCGAAACTTCCCCCGGCACGCCATGATTTGTTCCATCCTTCTTATTGGCACCGGATCATCCAGACTTCGCGCGGTTGCCCCTATGACTGTGATTTCTGCACTGTAACTGCTTTTAACGGGAGAATTTACCGCGCCCGTCCTGTTGAAAATATACTTGATGAAATTGAACAATGCCAAGGCAAATACTCAAGTTTTATCTTTGCCGACGACAACCTGATCGGCAACACTCCCGCTCAACGACAGCGGGCGCTCGATCTTTTCAAGGGAATTGTGGCCCGGGGGATTAAAATCGATTGGTTCTCACAGGTAACTGTCGATGTCGCCGAATACCCCGATTTGTTGCATTGGGCCCGGAAGAGCGGGTGTAGGATATTGCTGGTAGGGATCGAAGCCGAAACAATGGAAGGGCTCGATTCAATGAACAAGATTGTGAACAAGCGTAAGGGGGGAATCAGCTATTATAAAAAGGCTTTCAAAACGATCAACAAGCATGGAATATCGGTGTTGGGAACCTTTATCCTCGGGCTTGAAGGTGATACCGAACAGGATATCCGCAACCGGGCAAAATTTATCGTTAAATCTCGCGTCGATGCTGTGCAGTGCTCAATACTGACTCCTTTCCCGGGAACTAAACTCCATAAGCGTCTTGAACAAAACGGACAAATTGCCTGCGATAATTTTCCTGACGATTGGCACCATTTCCGTTTTATGGACCTTGCCTATTTTAATAAGCAAATGAAGCCATCAGTTATGGCTGATGAAATTGAAAAAGCCTGGAGAAAAATTTATTCCAGGCCGTTAATTGTCTATAAATTATTCAGAACATGGTTGGCTACAGGATCTTTTGTGGCTTCATGGTGGGCTTTTGAAGCCAATATACGTTATCGGCGTGATGTGCTTGAGAAGCCGGTAAGAAGAGACTTTTCAAGGGAATTTCATGGGAATGTCGACAAAGTTCAGGAAAGGCACTCATAAGCAGCACTACATGAAACAAAAACCTACCGGGAACAGGGCAGTAGCCGCTAATCACTGACCTCTGGTTTATATACAATCATGACCTGACCTGAGTGAACTATTGCCAGGCAGTTTGTCTGAGTTGAAGGAAAAATTACTGTAATAATTGGTGCTTAGGCAGCATAGAGGACTTTTGAAATTTGAGGCCAATTAATCCGTCATCTTCGAAGAAATGCTAATAAACATCTTTTCAGAAGAAACGCCCATAGCGTCTGTTTGGATACTTGTAAGCCACAGTTGCCCGATTATAAATTATTAGTCGATCTCTGTCAATTTGCTGAGTTTTCACCATAAGAATCATATCTGATTAGTAAATGCCCTTTTATGCTTTACTATAATTACCGGAAGTCAGTTTACTTGTTAGCCCAATCATCTCAATATTAATTCTACAGCCAAAAGCCTGTGGAAGATGGCAGTTTGCAACTATCTTTGCATCCTATACCTGAATCATTATTTATTAATTAAATTCTACTAGTCATGTTATTACAACAAGTTGATCCTGACGAAGCTACTGGGAAAGTTGCTGATGTATACCGTTCCATGATGAAAGCCATGGGGATGATCCCCAATGCCTTTAAGATGTATAGTGTGAGTGAGGAGCTTCTCGTCAAACAGTACGAAGGACTTGCTTACTTTATGGCCAATAGTGGACTGAGTGGAAAATTGCTCGCCTTCATTCGCCTGCTCGTATCATATACCGAACAGTGCGACTATTGTGTTGGAGTAAATACTGGCATTCTGATGCAATATGGGGTGCTGCCCGGGCAAATTCCTGGTATCCGTCAAGATCCCTCCACAGCCCCATTACCTGAAAATGAACTTAAACTCCTGTTATTCGTCCTTCAGGCAGTTAACTCCCCTGCTTCTATTGAGGAAGGAGACATAACCCCTGTCAGAAATGTTGGTTGGACTGATAAGCAGATATTCGACGCTACATTCCATGGTGCCATGCAGGTTGCAAGCGATAAATTGCTTGTGGCTTTTAAGGTTATAGCCGACTAATTCCAACCGCGGGTAAACGTAAACCGGTTTTCGTCCGACATTGATGGCTCATACAGGTACCCTTCGGTATCAAAAGCCTTCAGATGTTCAGGATCCGAAAGCCGGTTTTCTATTATAAACCGGCTCATCAGTCCACGTGCCTTTTTTGCAAAGACAATTACCATGATGAATTTTCCGTTTTTGAATTCTTTGAAAGCAGGGGTTATTAACTTAATTTTCCCACTCATGTATGGTAGCACCGCTTTGCTGTACTCATCAGAAGCAAGGTTTATCAGGGTGTTGTCGCCCTGATCTGCCAGATCAGCTTCAAGTGCTTTCGCGATCTTTTTCCCCCAGAAGTTATAAAGGTTGCTTGACTTTTCCAACCTGAGGGGAATCCCCATCTCTAGGCGGTAGGGTTGTATTCCGTCAAAAGGTCTCAGGATTCCATAGAGTCCTGATAAAATGCGCAGATGTTTTTGGGCGTATGCAAGGTCTCCTGCCGATAGCGTTATGGCATTTAGTCCATTGTACACCTCGCCGTCGAAGGCTGCGGCAGCATGAACTGCCTCCTCACCAAAGGGATAGTGCCAATGCTGAAAACGGTTATAATTAAGTTCGGACAGATGTGAATTAATCTTCATCAGCTTACTCAGATCTTCAGGTGAAAAGCGTCTGAGGCGCTTGATCAGTTGTTTCGACTCAGCCGGAAACCTGATCTCTGTGTTCATGGTTTCCATGAACCGGCGTTTGTCGGCAATGCGTTTGGCTGGTGCGATAATGGCGATCATAGGAGTATTGGTTATGTCAATGACGGGGTTTCATATTTGTCTTTGATATTTTTAACAGGACTCTGAATTGTATTTCTTCCGGTTGTGTGTTGGCATATATTGTGTTTTTAATACTTTTAAAAGTTAACATCATCGACTATAAGGTTAAGCTTTCTGGTTCTCGACCTTCCTCATACTACATGCTTCGCGTTCGTTCTGGTGTTTCCGGCCTCATGAACTAACTGCGCGAATAGGATTATTGTGACTAATATACCGTAGTTATTCTGATGAATGTATACTGGTGGCGGGCAGCTTTATCTCTTGCTTTGGCGTTGTCCGTAACCAGAATATTTAGCATGTTCAACAACATTAGCTCTGGGATATTTTTCATTACTTCATTTTTACCATCGTTGCTCTGCCTGTACTTCCTCCTCCGGTTACAGAGATATGATAGACCCCCTGATGTATCCCGGAAAGGCCGACCCTGTATGTTTCACATCCCTGTGGTACAACCTCCGACCAGATTAACCTGCCAGCCAGATCGTGCAATGTAATTACTATCGGCGTATTGTTATAATCAGATAGCCTGATCTGTATGTAGTCCCTGGCAGGATTTGGCCAAAACGCTAACTTGCCGGGTCTTACAGGATTTGCATTACCCGTATAAAGTGTTGACCCTCTCAGGTAGAGTAACTCCGAGCTATCGGTGTGTGGAAGGAGGGTGAAAGTGTAAAGCTGTTGGTTTTCGTCGGTCAATATGATTTTTTTTACCCGCTGTGAGTTTTCAATCATCAGGCATACCAGTGTATCGGCTGTAAGTGCTGCTGAGGTAGCTGTAATGGTGAGAATTGAATCAAGTGGACTGTAAGCCTGATTGAATTTGAAATTGTAACGTTGTCTCCAGAACCGTCCGTAATCCTCAAAGTTCAGAATGCCACAAGCCGGTTGATCCAAATTATCGATCAGCATCTTTTCAGCATCTGTCTTCCATTTTCGCGTGGGATGAATCAGAATAATATTCGGGGCATAATTATTCGCTTGGCACCTGACCACTTCTTTCCAGATGGCTACCTTCTCCGGATAATTGGTCTGACTGATAGGATCAGCACTGAATACATCGCTGAGCATCATCGGAACCTCCAGCACATTCCCCAGTGCTCCCGACCATGTATAGCCTTCACGCTCGAAGTAAGGAAAGGCTGTCAGAACATCACATGCCGGGAATGATGAATTGTATTGATGGCCTGTTGCCTCCAGCACCGTATTCATTGATTCGTTGGTGAGTAAATGACCCGATCGGAACGAGATAATCGGGATTCCAAGGTCGCTGGTGAGCAGGTTTTTTGAGACTTCTATCTCTCCATAAGTGGATCCGTTGAGGGTTCTTTCAAGCGAACCATCATAAAATGGTTTATACGTACTGGTGTCAAGCCCTGGCTGCCCCATGGGGAAGTGGTCGTCGTCGTCCAAGTCAGGGAAATGACCTACAGAGTGATTTCCGATGGTGTGCCCATCTGTCAGAATATCCAATATTTTCAATACCGACTGACTATTGTACGATGCAGACATGTAATCGTCCTTGAAATAGCGGGTGATCATAAAATAATGACACCTGAAATTGTTCGATTTTTCATAAGCCGACATGTGCCACATGGTATCATAAGAGGTGCGGGCATCAACATCATGGGTTGGAATCAGGGCGGTAGTATAACCTCTGGGGATGGTAAATTTCCATGCCATGACGGGATTTATCATATTCCATACCGACCGGATGAAAAATGGGAATACATCGGCACTGGGTTCGAAGCCATTGCTATATATCCGCTGAGCCTCAAAGTCGCGGTTAAGTTGCCCGCGCTGAATCACATCGCGCCATTCCAACCCGAAAAGGTAAGTGATGCCGGTTCCTGTCAGTTTCTTGATGACGGCGGTTTCACCGCTGTCAAATTCTGCAATCGAACTTCCTTCTGTGAGCGTATAACCGTATGATTTTATAACTGTTGTATAGGTTGACCTTCCAAGGCTGATGGTCTTTTCCTGTGGCTCATCAAAGTACACAAGTTCAGGGAGGGGAGCATCAATCCATGTCATCAGGTGCCGGTCTTTTGTCTGGCTGTATGTCCCATAGCCAAATAGCCCGCTGAAATCCGCCTTTTTGCATGCCGGGGATACAAGCACACCTCCGTTGGTTACCCAGTCGGTTAGGGAAGCCAGTTCGTCGGCTGAAAACGATTGGTCTATCACAGGTGAGGAAAACAGTATTAAAGACCCTGCAAGTGCTTCGTTGAACTGATCTGTCTCGATGAATGGGATTCCGGCAATCTCGAGCATATGTCTGGCTGAATAGAGATGACTGTCGTCTGACTCCTGGTTGCGGCTCATCATGTCAAACAACACCGCATGTCTTACTGATTGTGCAGTTGCTTTCTTTTCTGCCACCAAAAACAAGAAGGTCGCGAGAGTAAAGATGATTACATTTTTCACTTATATGAGTATTGAAGGATAGTCAAAACAGTCAGAGAACCATTTCTGTTCTGGCGTAGCCTGAGAGGATAAAGTTACGCATAATACTTCAAAAAGTTCATTGCATAAATATAAATGTACACTGGCGCAATTTCAACAGACTTTGGTTTTACCCATTGGTCATGATTTTCCTGCTCATTTAATGCCGGTACTCGGCAGATAAACCTGATAGAACACAGATTTGTTTAGAAATTGGAGCACAAGGATATAGGTGCAGATATTGAGCTAAATCCCCGATTCGATTTTCTCAACAGCCAACCGCCACCCGATAAGAGAACTATTTCAGTGCAGTTAAGCATTTTGCAGGGTTTTACAACCCTGTTATCAGGGCGTCGTCAATCAGTCTGTCGTCAGCTAAATTAGGGATTGTCACCATCAACAATGGTTCAGCCTGCATAGCCCTTTTTATCGCAAAGACAGCTTCCTCGTTGCGTGCCCATGAACGGCGGGCAATGCCATTATTCACATCCCAGAAGAGCATGTTTTTTAATCTGCGGTCTGCATCGGCTGAACCATCGAGCACCATGCCGAAGCCTCCATTGATTACCTCACCCCAGCCAACACCACCTCCGTTGTGGATGGAAACCCATGTGGCTCCTCTGAAAGAGTCCCCAATCACATTCTGAATGGCCATATCGGCGGTAAAGCTTGAACCGTCATAGATGTTGGATGTTTCACGGAACGGGCTGTCAGTACCTGAAACATCGTGATGATCGCGCCCGAGTACAACTGGCCCTTTTAGTTTTCCATCTGCAATGGCCTTGTTGAAGGCTTCGGCAATCCGGGTCCTGCCTTCGGCATCGGCATACAGAATGCGGGCCTGCGACCCGACTACCAGCCTGTTTTCTTCGGCCTGTCTGATCCAGCGCAGGTTGTCCTCTATCTGCCCTTTTATCCTTGCAGGTGCGTTTGGCAGCATCTCCTCAAGGATGTCTCCGGCGAGGGTATCAGTCAGTTTCAGGTCTTCGGGTTTGCCTGATGCACATACCCAGCGGAATGGTCCAAATCCGTAATCGAAACACATTGGTCCCATGATGTCCTGCACATACGACGGATAGCGGAATTTCCCGTCTGCCCTGAACACGTCGGCTCCGGCACGTCCGGCTTCCAGCAGGAAGGCATTCCCGTAATCGAAGAAATACATCCCTTTGGCTGTAAGTGTGTTGATGGCGGCCACATGCCTCTTTAGCGTCTCCTGAACCTTTATTCTGAACAGGGCAGGCTCTTCGGCCATCATCCTGTTTGATTCCTCATAGGTAAGTCCTGCCGGATAGTAACCACCTGCCCAGGGATTGTGTAATGAAGTTTGGTCGGAGCCCATATCAACCACGATATCTTCTTTGGCCAGCCTTTCCCATAAGTCAACAATGTTGCCTAAGTAGGCCAGCGAAACAGTTTCTTTGGCCTTCACCGCTGACCTGATGCGGGCAAGGAGTTCATCCAGGTCCTCATGCAATTCGTTAACCCAGCCCTGTTCAAAACGCTTTCGTGCTGCCTTGGGATTCACTTCAGCTACTACACCCACAACACCGGCGATCACGGCAGCCTTGGGCTGAGCACCCGACATACCCCCGAGACCGGAGGTGACGAAGAGCTTACCGGCCAGACTTTCTCCCGGCTTCGAATGCATACGTCCTGCATTCAAAACAGTGATGGTTGTGCCGTGTACTATTCCCTGCGGACCGATATACATAAACGATCCGGCAGTCATCTGGCCATACTGGGATACGCCAAGCGCATTGAACCGCTCCCAGTCATCGGGTTTCGAATAATTTGGAATTACCATTCCGTTGGTCACTACAACACGCGGTGCATCGGGGTGGGAAGGGAAGAGCCCCATGGGATGGCCTGAATAGAGTACCAGCGTCTGTTGATTGGTCATCTCTGCCAGATATTTCATGGTAAGCAGGTACTGTGCCCAGTTTTGAAAGACGGCTCCGTTGCCACCATAGGTAATCAGTTCATGCGGGTGTTGCGCTACGGCATCATCGAGGTTGTTATTGAGCATTAGCATGATGGCAGCGGCCTGTTTCGATTTGCAAGGGTAATCGCTTACCGGGTGGGCGTAGATTTTGTAGGTTGGCCTAAAACGGTACATGTAGATACGGCCATAGTCTTGCAACTCTCTGGCAAATTCAGGTGCCAGCACGGCATGATGCTTTGGATCGAAGTAGCGCAGTGCATTACGCAACGCAAGTTTCTTCTCTTCTGCTGTAAGAATCTCTTTTCGTTTCGGGGCGTGATTGACTGTTGGGTCGTAGCTACGAACAGCAGGCAGGATATCAGGAATGCCCTGAAGTATAGCGTGCTGAAATTCTTTTACTTCCATGTGGCTTTGAATATTGGTGATTAATTAATAACAGCGGAGGCTGACAGGTGGAGGTCAGATGCTGTCGGAAGCGTTCTTCACGATCTGATATAGAAATTCCCGGGCCCGGAACAACTGCGCTTTAACGGTGCCTAATGGCAGGTTGAGTTCGTCGGCAATCTCTTCGTACGATAATTCTTTAAAATATCGCATCTCGATCAGTGTCCGGTAATGGGGTTTGAGCCGTTCTACGATTCCGCGCATCAACTGGATCTTCTGTTTTATGATATAAGATTCCTCGGGATCGGGTGTTTCGGCGGCTACGGTGTGATGTATCGAGTAATCATCTTCTCCTCCACGCCCGACAGGTTGATCAAGCGATATCAGGTTCATCTTTTTCCGGCGGATGAAATCGATGCAATTGTTACTGGCAATCTTGAATAACCAGGTGCTGAAGGCATAGCTGGGTGCGTATTGGTGTAGATTTCTGAAGGCCTTTCCAAAAGCTTCGATCGTAAGATCTTCGGCATCTGTTGGGTCGTTTGTCATCTTGAGCAACAGGAAATAGAGTGAATCCCGGTAGTTCTTCATGAGTTCGGCATAGGCCCGCTGATCACCATGGTTAAGGGCTGCCAGAACCAGTTGGTAATCGCGTGCGGCTTTATCGGTCAGATTTGGGTTTACTTCCATTTTCCCTGCTTGAACATCGGATTTGTGAACATGATGAAGGGATTTACTATCATGGTAAAAACCTCCAGAAATGGCGAAAATAGCAAGAAATTACGTTCGTTGAGGCGTTTCATCCATTTTTTCGTCAGGAAAAGCTGGCTGGCAAAGCGTAAGAATGCTGCTCCAGCGACAAAAGGCCATTGATAAAGCGTTATTAACAAGGTTATTAGTAATCCATAGAACAGAAATTGAGTGGCACTATAACTCGCCAGAACAATTTTATGCCTTGTTTTATAATATTCGCCTGTCGACAGATGACGACGTTTTTGTTTTACCCAATCCATAAACGACGACTTTGGGGCGCTCACTGTGCGGTTGTTGATTCCCGTGACGACACGCGTATTCTTTGCAGTAGCTGTCTGGTTGATGAACAGGTCATCGTCGCCTGATATCACCCTGTAGTGCGAGATGAATCCGTTGGCTTTGTAAAACAGACTCTTCTTGTACGACAGGTTTCGTCCGACGCCCATGTAAGGCAAACCAGCCATCGCTAACGACAGGTATTGCATCCCTGTATGAAGTGTATCAAACCTGATGAGCTTGTTCAGGAAGCCCGGAAGGGTTTGATATGCTCCATATCCAAGTACAATTTCGGTTTTCTGGTCATATCCGTCGATCATTTGCCTGATCCATAAGTCGGTGGCTGGCTTACAGTCTGCATCAGCCAGCAGCAAAATTTCATGGGTGGATGATTTTATGCCGATGCTCAACGGGAATTTCTTGCCAACGAAAAAGTTAGGCCGTTCGATCAGATTGACCACTTTCAGGTTTGCATGTTGTTCGGCCATGAGTTTGAGCAGGTAATAGCTGTCGTCGTCGGAGGCATCGTTCACCACTACCACTTCAAAGTTTGGATAATCCTGAGAGAGGTAGAATGGCAGGTTGGCTTTCAGGTTTTCACCCTCATTCTTGGCGCAGATCACCACCGATACCGGAGGTGAGGACGATGTAGCCCTTGGCTTGCTAAATACAGGCCGACTGAATATCAACCAGTAAAACAGCAACTGTAGAAATACTGTTGCCTGAAATGCGATTAAGAGAACAAATAAAACTGATTCAAAGGTCATACCTGCCAATATTGGGCGCAAAGATAGGTCAAACCTCTGTGTTCTGGAAACGATCAACAGGGAAGTTATTCACAGGTTATCAACCATCACGATGCATAGCTGTAAATCAGCTGTTAGTATTTGAACCGGAGAAACAAAAAGCCCAACCAGTTGAGAGGTCGGGCTTTTCGTGATCCGGGCGCGATTCGAACGCGCGACCCGCAGCTTAGAAGGCTGCTGCTCTATCCAACTGAGCTACCGGACCAGTTTAGCGGTGCAAAAGTACGACTTTTTTCTTTTTTGACGAAATATCCAGCCCCTCGGACTTGCCCAACTGTCAAATATTTCTAAAGTTTTTCATTGACTTTTCCAGAATAGCAATCGGGAGGCATTGCCTTTGACAGTGACTGCCGATTGCTATCGTGAGTCTTTGACTTTGATTATCAGTAATTTTTAAGTAGGTAATTATTTAGTTAGTTCACTTGAATTTATCGTCGGATTGAAAATTACTGAACCGGGGTATTTTGGGGTTTATGTCTCCTTTGGTTAGTAATTGAGGATGTTTTGAGAGCTTTTTGAAGATTCATCTCACTTGGGGCGTTAAAGTAAGTTGCTGTAATTGTATCGTCCCCGGCTCTCAAATTCCAATCAATATCAGAGAATATTGGGAAAGCCGGATGTTATGCTCCCCAACTTCTGCAAGGCTGGTAATACGTGTCATTTTTTGGGATGAACCGTAGATCAACCGTAGATCAACCGTAGATCAACCGTAGATTAAGCGTAGATTAAGCGTACGGTTAAGGTCTGTTCACGATTGATTTTCGTCTGGTCTTAGTTGTATATTCTTTTAATAGCATACTGATTTAATACAAAAACTGTACCGTGGCAGGTTACCCTGATTTTTGAGTATGACTTTGACCTTGACTCCCAATTGCTATCTGGAGGCTTTGTCCATCGCCGGGATTGTCGTTGACAAAAATGATGAAATTGATTCAGTGCCGCGATCCGCAACACTGATGGGCTGTTGTAGAGACGCACGGCCGTGCGTCTCTGATCTGCCCTTTGGTACGGCTATCGTTCCGATGGTTATCCAAAGTCAGAGTAGAGTCAAGACATGCCTTGTCTCTACAACTTGCAGGTTATTTAAGGTTCTGTTCAATCCATGGCTTAGTGTATGAGGGTTTCAGAGGTATGCGAAGGTTTAAGGCTCGCAAATAAAGCCGGGATAATGCCGATAGCTATCGGAAGATTGGAAATTGCTTTGTAAACTTATACAGCACAATATCTTCAACCTTATGGCGTAAATATGAAGGACTAACAACCATATATTATAACAATGAGTAAAATAGGATTTCTAAAAGATCAGATTATTGAATCCCGGAATTTTGTAAACCGATTAATTTCTGAAATTCCGGAAGACTTATGGTATACAATACCTGATAATACTGATGCTAATTTTGCATGGCAAATTGGACATTTGATGATGAGTCAGAATTTTCACGCAATAACTTCTATAACTGGGCGAAATAAGAAAGTCTATGAATTGATTCCTGTTGCAGAATTTGTTGAGATATTTAATGGGATGGGATCTTTGCATAGATCGGTTGAAAAGGATTTGATTCCAACTTCAATGTTAAAAGAGCAATTTGATACCATTCATACGATATGTCTTGATAATCTTAGTAAGCTATCAGATGATATATTGAGCGAAGAAATACCTTTTAAGCATCCAATTGCAGTGACCAGATATGAAGCTCTTTCATGGAGTTTTAAACATGAAATGTGGCATAGTGCTGAGATGGAAGCAATTAAAAAAAATCTAAATCATCCTGTAAAATGGATTTAAAATTTAAATGACAAAATGCACGACAGTACAACAAATAGTATTTAAACGCGCTGCCATGCCCATCGCCCTCTGTAATGATACGCTTTCCGATAGCGGCGATCTATATCGGTGTTGAACGGAACCTACTGCAGTTATGGAATGTTAATGTTAGGTTGTACTTTTGCCTGGTTGTACTGTGTGTTGTTAGAATTTGTTTTTGCAATTGAGATTCGTCATTTTCGTTGGTTATAGGGGCGGTACGGTTCGACAGGCGATTTCTCAGCAATAGACTCCTGATCAGAGTACAAATGTTAGACTACTTTATAAGATTACACTAAACCAAATAGTTAACTATATGAATAGAATTATTCAGTTATTGATACTCGCAACCTTAATGATTGGTTGTGGGCCATCAGTTAAAGATTTGCCTGATTTGAACCAATTGCCAGACAACCAACCTTCAACAGAGAAGATTGAAAAGGATTTACGGAAATTAGTTAAAGAAGCCAATCTTAGTTTTCGAACTAATAGCAATCAAGAGACCTATTCTCTGTTAAAAAATTCATTAAAAGGATTTGATGCCTATATTTCAGAGGAGAATTCTTTTAATTACAGTAATCGAACTGGATTTGACCTTACAATTAGAGTACCTGCTGAAAAATTTGATACCCTTTTAAATTTCATTGTTTCCAATGTTAATATAAAGGAGCTTGATAATAAATCGACCCAAATAAAGGATGTTACAGAAGAATTCATTGATTTTCAAGCTAGGATTAAGATTAAAAAGGAATCGGAGCAAATACTGACAGAGCTGTTACTGCGATCTAAAAATCTATCAGAGACTTTAGAAATTCAAAAACAATTGACCGATTTGCGTACCGATATTGAGTCAGTTGAAGGACGACTTAAATACCTGACAGATCAGGTAAATTTTAGTACAATCAGAGTTTCGTTTTATGAAAACATTAAATACTCCAAACGCTTTTTTACTGATTTCTGGGATGCATTAAAAGTTGGTTGGCAGGTGTTTTTACATATATTAACAATATTAGCATATTTATGGGTTGTAGTACTTATATTCTTTGTAATTATATTTGGATCTAAATATCTAAAAAAGAGAAATGTAGATAAAAGATAATGTGGACGTTGGGGATAGAATAAAAAATAATAGCCCGGCCTTAATAAAGCTATATGTCAATTGCGGTAGGTTCCAGATATGGATGCTCATAGCCATCTCCCGATAGTTATCGCAAGCAAGTAGGCTTGACAGGAAAGAAACATGCACCCGGCAATTGCAAATGGTATTTTACGTTAGTGTATATATAATTACTTGATTCAGGTACTGCATAAAAGGAAAATAAACATAATAGTTATGGAAATTGAGGAGAAAGTTTGTAGTAAGTGCGTTTTAAGTGATGAAATAGAAGGAGTTATTATTGGTGATGATGGAATTTGTAATTATTGTAAGAATTTCAAACCTTTTGTCCCTTATGGGGAGTCAAAATTGCTGAAGATACTGGAAAAGGCAAAAAGGAAGAACAGATTGTACGACGCCCTTGTTCCGTTGAGTGGCGGGAAAGACAGTACTTATGTTTTATATTTAGCTGTTAAAAAATACAAACTAAATGTTTTAACTTATACTTATGACAATGGTTTTGTAAGTGATTTTGCCAGAAAGAATATTGACTCTTCTATTAGAAAATGCAATGTCGATCATATTTGGGTTAAACATGATGAGAAGTTGATTGAAGAGCTATACCGCACGGCACTTATGCAATCAGGTGAAATATGCGGTGTTTGCGGGGTTGGAATTGAGAGAAGCATGTTGAAAATTTCGGAAGCATGGAAAACTCCTGTTATTTTATTAGGTCATTCAGCCACAGAAGAAAATTCATTTACTTCTGAAAATATATACGATCAAAATAGATTGAAAGCTATATTCGGAGCGAATGGAAACATTAGTCAACAATTCATTAAGCGATTTCTGGTCTATCCTGATTTAGACTTTATTCGCAGCTATCTCTTTACTAAAACTGGTCGATTTGGGAAGAAGGTGAATATTCTATACTATTTAGATGTTCCATCTGATAAGGAAATAGGGGAAATTTTAAAGAATGAAATGAACTGGATAGAGCCCGATCTGTCAAAATATACCAGACACTTTGATTGTATCGCTGAACCTTTCACTAATTATGTGCGGGAAAAACGATTAAACAGCTCAAGACGTTTACCGCAATTATGCAATATGATACGAAATAATGAAATGACCAGAGAAGAGGCTTTCCAGATTTGCATAAATGATAAAGAAAGCCTGCGGCTCGATAATTTTGATCCAATAATGAAAAGGCTAAATCTCGCGGAAAAAGACATTCAGAAAATTACTTCTATTCCTTTTAATGTATATGGTAACAAAACATCGATGTCAAATAAAATATTCGCTATTGCCAGAAGCATCTTAAAAGAGAATGCCCATTAATACAGTGCATAGAATTCTGATAATGTTAATGGTGCGTTTTACCGAAAGTGCTGAACATGAAGATTAGCATAATTTGCATAATTAGTAGTAACTTTGTGGTGATACATCATTAAATACCAAACACTTATATTTGAATTGTTTTGTCCCATTTAAGTAACAGGAGATAAATTATGCAAAAAGTTTTATTAGCTGGTGCTACAGGATATTTAGGCAGTTATATCCTGAAAGAATTGATAAATCAAGGTTATCAGACCAGGGTAATAGTCAGGAATCCTGACAGGATTAAAGAATCCCGGCATGATTTGGTTGAAATATTTAATGCAGAGATTACTCAACCCGGATCTATAGTTAATTGCTGTAATAATGTCGATACGGTCATCTCTACAGTTGGTATAACTCGACAGAAGGATGGATTAACATACATGGATGTTGATTTCCAGGCAAACCTTAACATCTTAAAAGAAGCTCAGAAAAGTGGTGTAAAAAAATTCATTTATATATCTGTTTTAAACGGCGATAAACTGACGCAGTTAAAGATATGCGAAGCAAAGGAGAAGTTTGTCAGCTCATTAAAACAGTCAGGTATTGATTATTGCATAATCAGGCCAAACGGGTTCTTCTCAGATATGTCGGAATTTTTGAAGATGGCTCAAAATGGAAGAATTTATTTATTCGGAGATGGCAGGTTAAAGGCAAATCCAATTCATGGAAGTGATTTGGCAAAAGTATGTGTAGATTCTGTCAAACTTAATGAAAAGGAGGTTAATGTTGGTGGTCCCCAGACATTGTCTCAATTTGAATTGGCTGAAATTGCTTTTAAAGTGGCAAATAAGAAAACAAGAATTACATTTATTCCAATTTGGATTGCCAGATTTATTATTAAAATAGTCAAAACATTTACAGGTAGTAAAACTTACGGCCCTTTAGAGTTCTTTATGACAGTATTGACGATTGACATGATTGCACCCGAATATGGAGAAAGGACAATAGAAGAGTTTTACAGAGGATTATTAAAGTAAACGATATACAGCAAAAAGCACTCAAATGTGCCGCTAGTTCAAGTACGTCAATAATTTAAGCCAATGTTGAACAGACTCTAATGTTGTTATGAATTGCAATTGAAGTATTAAAATTCGCTGAGTGCTTAAGGTGAAAATTAGAAAGCGTTTATCTTTTGCACCAACAACTGTTATGTTGTCAGTTATCCGTTTCTATAGAACAGATGACCGCAGCTATATCTACTGCTGAATTTCACAAATCCATTTGATGTAGTACAAGATATTTTAAAGAGACAAATTATGATAATTGATTCACATTCTCATGTTTTTCTACCGGTCGAAAAGCATCTTGAAATAATGGGAAATGATGGCATCGATAAGACCGTTTTATTTCCAACGATTATTCATCCGGAAAAGACATCAGACTATTCTGAATATAAGGAGGAATTGAGACTATTAAACAAGATATTGAGAGGTGAAATAAATCCGACTGATCTAAGGATTAGGGCAATTAGTGAGTTAAAGCAGATTACTAATGATTATCCTGATAAGTTTGTTGGCTTTGGTTCCTGCCCGACAGGACTTGATTTAGAACAAACGGGGAAATGGATAAACGACTATGTAATTGAGAATTCATTTAAAGGGATAGGTGAATTGGCGTTTGGTGAGGGTCAGGTAAATAAAGCTGAAAATATTTTTAAATCAATATCAGGCAATGTTCGATATCCATTATGGTTTCATACATTTAATCCATTGACATTAAATGATATAAAAGAGCTTTTAGTTTTAGCCAAAAAATATCCTGACGTAGTCGTTATTTTGGGGCATGGTGCCGGTAGTTATTGGCTTGAGATAATAGAGGAAATTGTAAACATGAAAAATGTATATTTTGACATTTCAGCATCGTTTACTATATATTCTGTAAAAGTATCATCAGAGTTGATACCTGAGCGTGTATTGTTTAGTGTTGATATGCCTTATAATAGTCCGGCTGTAATGAAAAAGATTGTTGATGAAAGTGTAAAGGATCAGGTGGTAAAGGAATTAATACTGGCGAATAATATTAAGCGATTATTAGGTATATAAATTCCTGCAATCTAATTATTCAGGAAGTACCAACAGCTTTCGGTGAAGTCTTAATACCGGGGCTAATGGCTTACCATTTCCATACTTATATCAATTGTGAGGCGATCTGCCGATTGGAGACGCCTTGCAGATGCAGTGGGAGCATCTGTTTAATCCTGCTCATACCTTATATCTGCTCCGACATTGGGCTGACTTTACTTACTCATTTTGGTTCCATCCTGTTAAGTATTTATGCCAATGGTTAATGGATATGCTCCGTTATATCCACCATTGTTTTTAAGGTATGAATTTTTTAAAAACAGTTGTTGAAGTATGTCCACCGAAGCCAAACGTATTGTTCAAGGCCACCAGCACTTCTTTGTTAATAGCTTTGAGTGGGGTGAAGTCTAATTGCGGGTTAAGCTCAGAATCTCTTTCATTGAGGTTAATAGTCGGGGGAATTATCGAATTCCCGATGGCTTTAATACAAGCTATTGCCTCGATAGCACCGGCTGCTCCCAATAAATGACCCGTCATTGATTTGGTTGCACTGATACTGATTTTGTGCAGCGAATGCGTAAATACCTTTTCGATGGCTTTACACTCACTGGTATCGCCTACATGAGTTGAGGTGGCATGCGCATTTATATAATCGACTTCACCGGGCGATATACCCGCATCCGATAAGGCCTCCTCCATCGCCACAATGGCTCCTAATCCTTCAGGATGCGTTATGGCAACATGATAAGCATCGGATGCTGCACCATATCCGGCAAGTTCACAATATATCTTTGCACCCCGCTTCAGGGCATGCTCAAGCTCTTCGATCATCAGTACTCCGGCTCCTTCGCCAGCTACAAAGCCGTCCCGGGTTTTATCGAATGGGCGGGAGGCCGTTTCAGGTGAGTCGTTTAGTGTCGATAATGCCTTCATCGAATTGAAGCCACCAATTGCCGACTGAGTGATGGATGCTTCCGCTCCCCCTGCCAAAATAATATTGGCACGTCCTAACCGGATTAGGTCCAACGCATTTCCTATCGCATTGTTTGAAGAAGCACATGCCGATGAAATCGTATAACTGACCCCATGTAAGCCATATCTGATTGATATTTGTCCGGTTGCGATATTGGCGATCATCTTAGTGATAAAAAATGGGCTGAATCTCGGTATACGATTGCCATCAGCGAAGTTTATTATCTCTTCCTCAAGTGTTTGTAGTCCACCAATCCCGGTGGCTACGATTACACCAACCTTATTAAGATCACAGGTTTTAAGGTCGAGCCCTGAATCTTTTATACACTCATCCGCTGCTGCGATGGCATATTGGGTGTATGAATCCATTTTTCTGGCTTCCTGCTTCTCCATGTATTGCAAGGGATCAAACCCCTTAACCTCGCAGGCAAATTTGGGCCTGAAGTTGGTTGTGTCAAACTTTGTAATGGGGGCGGCTCCACTTTTCCCCTTTACCAGGTTTTCCCAGAAATCGTTCACATTATTGCCAATGGGCGTTACTGCGCCCAAACCGGTAATGACTGCTCTTTTCATATTTTTTACTTTAAATATACTAATGAGTGTTTAATGTACTTACTAAAATGAGTGTTTAATGTACTTACTAATAAGTAAAACATTCTGATAAATTGCTTAAGGTTTCAAATCTTCAATGATCGACTGGCATACAGCTTTATAGTCAAATTTATCAATAATTCTCGACAACTGCAAACTTGCTACCAGACACGAAAAAATGAGGGTAGCTTTATTTTGCGGCTCGTCATTAAATGAAAAGATATTATTCATCTTACCTGAGGTTAGAATGCCAGCCAGCCAGTGGTGAATAATTTCAGTCATCTTAACAAGCTCTGCTTTAGTTGTATTGCTTAACGTATTAATATCAGGACCTAAGGAGCCCACAAGGCATAATTTCTGTTCTCTGTGGCTTTTGATGTAAATTTTAATGAAGGTCTCGAGTTGCTGCCATTCGTCGAATTTTCGACTATGCATATTGTCAATCATCTCCTCAAACCGTTGGATATTTGTTTTTATAATGCTGGTTCCCAGGTTCTCTTTTGAAGGAAAATAATAGTGAACAGCGGCGTTTTTGATTCCCAGCTCTGTAGAGATATCCTGGTAGCTGAAGGCGTTGTATCCTTTTGTGCGAATGAGGTTTTCTCCCAATTCTATGATTTTCTCACGGGTTACAGACATTCTGGATTCTTTAAAAATTTATTTGCAAATATACTTACTAATAAGTAAGATGATGTGTTTTTATGCTTTTTTAACACATTCATCATACATGTATGCTTGTTTAATATCTTTGTGAAAAGAAAAGTTTTTTTTTCATATAGGATTCTGTTCAACGCAAACAGGGAGATAGGATGATTTCTTTGACATAAAAAAGCAATTACCTGACTCTTTAAGTTAGTGATCGGTGTGTATCTTCGCAATGGTAACTAATGGTCTGAACTACCATGCCGTGCTGCATATTTTAGTCTCCATTGTGTTACGGCATTGCGCGCGATTAAAGTTTGATTATCTGTAACGAATTGTGATTTGTTTCATTATGACTGAATTTGAAAGAAACAACCATGTATTATTAGGGTTGATTGATAAATGGATGCCGGTATTTCTGACCTTACCCGAAGAAGTAGCGGAGAACAGGCGAAATAACCAAAACCGTACAATTAAGCAGATCTTGGGACATCTGATTGATTCTGCTACGAATAATACCCATCGGATTATCCATTTGCAATACCAACCGAATCCTTTGATTTTTCCCGATTATGCCAATCTTGGAAACAACGACAGGTGGATTGCCATTCAAAATTACCAGGCTGAGAAATGGGCTGATTTAATTCACCTCTGGAAATATACCCACCTTCATCTTGTTCATGTGATACGGAATGTAAACCATGAGAAACTTGATAACGAATGGATATCGGCTTTAGGTGAAAGTGTATCGTTAAAAGATATGATTCAGGACTATTTGCGGCATTTTAGGTTGCATTTAGATGAGATTGCGGTCATTATTGGCACTAATCGGGTATGAAGTCTTGTTTTTGCCGGATATGGTATCTGCCGTTTGCAGTGGGAGCGGTAACCGGGTGCTGTACTCTTGTTATTGGTAAACAAATAACCTGATATCGCCTTGTTTCTATACTAATTGAGCTTATATGTCGTTTGTTTAAATGTTAATTTCTATATAACTTAAAATTTTTAAAAGGGTAGTTATGCAATTGGAAGAATTAGTTAATCACAAGCTTTTTGCCTATTGTGGTTTATATTGCTCATCTTGTTCGGTCTATAACCTGTCGCAGGAAGATCCATCTAAACTTCAAGCTATTGCAAACAGGCTAAATCAGAGTATTGAAGAAACAAGATGCAATGGTTGCCGGTCGGATAAAGTGAGTTTGCATTGTTCGAGCTGCGAACTGAAAGATTGTGCCATTTCCCGGGGGATTAATTTTTGTTCTGAATGCAGCGATTATCCTTGCGATGAGTTGAAATCTTTTCAGTCCAGGATGCCACACCGGGCCGAATTGTTTGAGTCATTAGACTTTCTAAAGAATCATTCTTTAGAGGAATGGGAAGCGAAAATGGTCGCCGATTTCTCTTGTTGTGACTGTGGTACCATTAATTCACCCTATAATATAAGCTGCCGGAAATGCGCGGCGATACCGGGAAGTCCATTCATTGAAAGGAATCTGGAGAAGATAAAGCAACAGTTAGGGATATTAATGAAGTAGTTTTCTGCTTTAGATAGCTTAATACTATAGCTGTTTTATAAACTGTCAGCTATTGGCAATTGTGGAATTGCTATAGGATTATGCCGCTGATCTGATGTTTTCAGCCCAATAATGCCCCATAAGAAAACCTGCCGGTCTTTCGACCGGCAGGTAGTCTCGTACGACCTCCCGGTTGTACGATGAATCACCAACAAATAAAAACTAGAGCGTTCCTTCGTCGTAAGCTTTTTCGCCATGGAGAGCCATATCAAGCCCTTCTGTTTCTTCGGATTCAGATACACGTACCGGCGTAATCATGTTGATGAGGGCCAGCATCAGGTAAGTGAAGACAAAAGCGTAGGCTGATGCTACAACGACCGCGATAACCTCTTTAATGAAGAAGGAGCCATTCCCAAACAAAAGACCATCTGCACCGGCACTATTGACAGCGGTTGAGGCGAATACACCCAGAAGGATGGTGCCTAGCACACCGCCTATACCATGAACCCCCCATACATCGAGGGCGTCATCCCATTTCATTTTGTTCTTAAACTGGACTGCCACATAGCAAACAAGCCCCGCGACAGTCCCTATGATAGGTGCTGCCCACAAGGGAACAAAACCTGCACAGGGAGTGATGGTAGCCAATCCGGCAATTGATCCCGTAAGCAATCCTACCAATTTTGGTCTGCGTTCTCTCCACCATTCCACGACAACCCAGGCGATGGTGGCAAATGAAGCGGCTACGTCGGTATTCAGGAAGGCTGTGGAAGTGATGAAATCTACTGCCACTTCACTACCGGCGTTGAAGCCATACCATCCAAACCACAATAATCCGCTTCCAATGGCAACCAATGGAATGCTATTGGGAACCGATGATTTTACTCTGCGATCACCAACATAGAAGACTGAGGCGAGCGCTGCAAAACCTGCCGTAGCATGAACAACGATACCACCTGCAAAGTCAAGAACACCCCACTGTGCCAGCAGACCACCACCCCAAATCATGTGTACGAAGGGATAGTAAACAAAGATCTGCCACACTGTTAGGAAAATAACATATGATTTAAAAGTTACACGGTTCACGAAGGCACCGGTAATCAGGGCCGGGGTAATAATGGCAAACATCATCTGGTAGGCAATAAATACCACCTCGGGTATTTTTCCATTAGTATACATGGAATCAGGAGAAACACCATTGAGGAAAAACTTATCGAAATTGCCGATAATGCCACCTTCGCCGCCACTGAAACAGAGTGAATAACCGAAAGCGATCCATAGAACAGTTGTCCAGCCCAGTGAAGCGAAGCTCTGGATCATAATCCCCAGAATATTGCGCTTGGTAGCCAGCCCTCCATAGAAGAATGCCAGTCCGGGTGTCATAAGCATCACCAGACTACAGGCTAATAACATGAAACCGGTTGAGCCGGTATCAATTGTTGCGATTTGTAATAACATATTGATCTTGATTTAAGTATAATGAATGTTAAACTAGTATGCTTGCGTTTGTATAACCATTAATGACTAAAGGGTAATCCCAAGTACAAAGTGGATGTTGGAGGTCTGTGGGTTCGCGATAACCGAAGCTTTCAGCGGAAGGGTAAAATCGTTGGTCAGTTTAATGCCCCGGTAGGCGGTAATACCAACGTTCACGACACCTGCTGAAGAGCCGTAAAGGCCTTCTGAAGCCGTGCCTCCCACGAAGATGTCGAAATTGTTTTCGGCAAGTTTCCCCGAGTAGGTTAGTTCGAAATAGGAGGAATACTTTTGGTTGCCTTCTTCGTTAAGATCGCCTGCACCATAAACGAAGACGCCGGCTAATACTGAAAAGGGCATAACATCAGGATTTTTGTATTGAACAGCTCCTTCGATCAGATGCCCGGTAGTTTCTTTTTCCCAGTTGAAATATTTCTGGCTTTTGGCTTCAGGAATAGCATCCCCCGGAAAGAAATAATCGGTGGCTATGACCGATACACCACTAAAGGTGTACTTTGCATAGAGGTCAACCTCCGAATAAGTGCCCAGGGTAGAGATCGCACCCCAGTAACCCAGCTCAAATCCTGCACCACTCACCGAAAGAGTTGGCTGAATTGAGGGTGAAGAACCGTAATCGAGACCACGCCAGATATAGCGGCTCATAATATCGGCTCCGGCATTAAACTTAAAGGTATCTTGTTGCTGAGCTGAGAGTCGCGTGTTCAGCATGAAAATTGCCGAAAAAATGACGAGAAATTGAAAGGTGTGTTTCATAAGAGTGTAATTCTTTATTATTGGTGTGTACGGCAAAAATACAGTAGCCCATCTACGTGTGAAATACGTGGATGGGCGTAATTTTTAATAGGTAATTGGTAAATACGGATAGGTAAATTACCTATTTTTTATATAGAAGACCGATATTTAATTTACACGATGCCAGCCTCTCAGTGCGATGATTATTTCTCGTTTGATGCCATGTTGCGTGCCGTGCTATAGTTTTACAAATCCGTTCCTGACGGCATACAGGATTAATTCTGCACTGCTCTTCAACGACAGCTTTTGCATGATGTGGTTCTTGTGGCAATCGACCGTGCGGGGGCTGATGAAAAGCTTTGTCGCCATTTCTTTGTTGGTCATTCCGGAAGCCGAGAGAATAAGTATCTCCTTTTCCCGTGATGTCAAAGAAGCGAGTTCGGCATCGTCTTTTCTCTGGCGCATAAGTCCCTGCATTACTGTTTCAGATACCGAACGACTAAAATAATCTCCGCCGCGGCTTAACGCGCGGATAGCTTCTGTCAGTTCGGTTTTGGATATGTCTTTGGGCAGATAACCCCTGGCGCCGGCTTGTATGGCATTTATGATGTATTCAGGGGCGGTATGCATGGAGAGAATCAGAACCGATGTACAGGGGAATGCACTCACGATATCGCGTGTGGCCTCAATACCCGACAGTCCCGGCATGGAGATGTCGACAATCGTAACCACGGGAACCTGTACCGACAGAAGTTCCATTAACTGTTTCGCGTCAGCCGCCTCACCGGTTATTTCAATATCAGGTTCGGCCGATAAAAGCGACTTTAGCCCGTTACGAAAAATCAGATGATCGTCGGCAATTGCCACTGTTATTTTTTTATCGCTGCTCATGATTTAGGGTTAAATGAATGGTTAGAGTGGTTCCTTTCAACAGTGCTGCGTTGAGTTCAAATTCACCTCCAAGGATTTGCATGCGCTCCCGTATATTGGAGAGACCGTTTGAACCGGATGATAGCTGCTTAGGGTCGAAACCCTGTCCATCATCCTGAACGACCATGGTGAGCAGGTTTCCCGCTGACTCAAGACTAAGGGATGCATGTCGGGCTTTCGAATGCTTGAGGATGTTTTGCAGGGCTTCCTGGGCAATCCGGTAGAGATAGGTGGCCACATGATCGGGCAGGGGGGGGGGAGAAAGCTGCGTGTCAATGATCATGTTTCCGGTAAGCGCAGCATCGCGGCACAGGTTTCTGAGGGCCTCGGTCAATCCAAGTTCTGTAAGTGCCGGTGGGCGGATGTTGTTAATGATTGCGCGTACTTCGCCGACGGCTTCTTTTACAATTCCTGATGCAGGTATAGTGAATTGCTGAACCTCATGTGGTTGGCATTCTTTAGTTCTGTCGAGCAGCATGTTCACTGCCAGCAGCGTCTGTCCCAGACTGTCGTGAATTTCCCGGGCGAGCCGCTGTCTTTCCATCTCCTGACCGTCTATCATGGCCTGCATCCTGTGGAGGCGCTCCTGATGTAACTGGTGCGACTGAAGAAGTAGCTTTTGAGCCATCTGGTTAAAACTCTCGGTAAGAGCCCCGGTTTCATCGCCGGAATTGTTTTCAATCACCTGGGTGTAATCACCTTCAGCAATCTTTTCTGCGGCATTGCGTAGCCGGATAAGCGGTCGGGTGATCTTTCTGACAGCAATCCAAACTGCCATGAAGATGGCCAGCATAGCAAAAATGCCCAACAACAGGATGTTTCGGCCCAGTGCCTCAACAGGCATAAGCGCCTCATGGCTGTCAATCTCGGCAACTATGGCCCATCTGATATGATTAAAAGTGAACGGGGCATAAGAGCCCAGAATTTGTATTCCACGGTAATCGGTGTACACCCCGGTGGATGTTATCCCCTGCATGGCATTGGATATGCCAGTGGTAACCACTTTAGTCTGAAGGATTGAGTGCCGCTGAAACCGTGAAGTTGAGCGCATCAGTGTATCAGAACCGGTGAGGTAGGCTTCGCCCGTCCTTCCGAGGCCACTGTATGGATTTTTATTAACCATCAGTTGATTAAGCCCGTTTTTGTTGACGGCAAGCTGCATTATTTCTCCGTCTGGTTTGATGAAAATTATATATAAAGGCGCTTTTTCTTTAACGCGCAGCAATGGTTTTTCCCAAAGTATGATTGTGTCTTCCCCGTGAGGAAAAACAGGAAGTCTGCCACCAGGCCATTCGCCGGCAAGGAGTTCGTTAAAACCTTCAGGAAGTGCCCCTTTGAAGTCGCCTTGTGAAAACCTTTCGGCTTCATTTAATAGATTATGAAGATAGTGCTCAAGGCTTTGCTGCTTTTCAACCCTGACTGCAATCAGTTGCTGAAAGGTGCGCTCCATGATCGCGTCACGGGCGCTGAACCAGACATAACTCCCAAACCAGATCATGGCAGGCATAGCCAGAATCAGGGTGTAAACCACCAATTTTTCCGTAAGGTTGATTTTCCTTATCGTCATAATTCCTCCTTGGAACTGGCAAATGTAGCAGTTATTCCATTTCCCGGTTACAAGTGATCAGATCGGACTAAAAATCTCAGTTATGAAAATTGAGGTTCTATCGTGAATTATGTGATACTTACAAAAGCCAGAATCTGAATGGCCATGTTTCTTTTAGGTTATCAAGAAGCCCGACATTTTTATTGAACTTACTTATTCATCCGACCTTTATCTAACACCTTTAATAACTGCATCAGGAAACGATGCATGTCTTTTTTATTGTCTATCTCATGGATAAATTCCAAATTCCGGATACGTTTTTATATTAATTTAGCCCCTCCTGAACAAAATATTTCAACTTTTTTTTAATTATTTTTGTAATATACGATTACAAAAATCCTTTTTTTAATTAATTGGTTATGGGTTATTTAAAGATAAAAAACACACAAGAGAGGGGACAAAGATAGGCCAAAGTTAGGGCAAAGTTATGTTTTTCTTATGTATCGCCTATGGTTGTAGTAACGTTTGAGTATCTTATATATGAAAGGAATGTAACTATGTGTAATTTTTGGCACAATTTTAGTGGTCATCATTAAACAACAATTTTAGTTATGGGAATAATCCGGGCAGAACCACTACCAGTCACCTGATACTCCTCAAACGATTTAAAAGTGAACATAGAAATTCTAACCTCCACCATGTGGAAAGCCATACCATGCATTCTCTATGGTCTGTATCGGAGCAACTTGAACAATTTATAGAATTCTTTGCTGTTCTGCCGGTGTTTGTGTGAATTGTGATCATCAATCCGATTAGCCGGGGCTTCTACTGCTTCCGATCCTGAATACAATATAATGGAATGGCAAATGGATGTTCCTATATAAATGTATTTTTCGTATTAACGGCTAAGCAATATCCTTCGATACTCTGATGTAGTAAGTGTAATAGCAAATGCAATATTGGTTGTTCAGGCAGAGATGAGAATATTTCATAGTATCCTGCTATATAATGAATCATACATAACCTGGCGGAATGCATTAAGAAAGGTGGATAAGTATTGAAGAATTGGAGATGCAGCGTATGAGAAGCTTCAAGAGTATACAAGTGGTGCGCTTGAGAAAACTGCCAGCAGATTATGCAGATCTTTAAAAAAAAATCAGCCCTTACAATTTGTTGTAACGGGCTGATTTTCTTTGAGCCGATGAAGGGACTTGAACCCCCGACCAGCTGATTACAAATCAGCTGCTCTACCAACTGAGCTACATCGGCAAGGTTTTGTCGAAACCGGTGGCAAAAGTAAGAAAAGCGTTTGATTCTGGCAAACAGTTTTAGTATATTTATTTATATTCGATCTGTTGGAGGCTCCGGAACAGCGGGTGGGGGCAATGACCTTTTTTTATACCTTTGCGCCTTAAATACTGTACCTGAAAAGAACAAACTCATTAACTGTATGCCTTTCAGAATAATAGTTCTTGCCAAACAAGTACCCGATACGCGCAATGTTGGCAAAGATGCCATGAAAGCCGACGGGACTGTCAACAGGGCCGCATTGCCTGCCATTTTCAATCCCGAAGATTTACATGCCCTCGAACTGGCCCTTAGAATTAAGGATCAGATAAACGATGCAGAAATTGTAGTCGTGAGTATGGGACCCGGCAGGGCTGCCGAGATCATTCGTGAAGCCATGTACCGTGGTGCCGATCGGGGTGTTTTGGTCACAGATCGTAAATTTGCCGGAAGCGATACCCTTGCTACCAGCTACGCCTTGTCACTGGCGGTAAAGAAGTTGGCTCCATTCAATGTGTTGATTGCAGGACGTCAGGCCATCGACGGGGATACCGCACAGGTTGGACCGCAAACAGCCGAGAAGTTGCACATTCCACAGATTACCTATGCCGAAGAACTGGTTGACGTCAATTCAAAGCAGATTACCATCAAGCGCAGGCTTGAGCGTGGTATTGAAGTGGTGCGTTCACCGCTGCCGGTTGCCATTACCGTACATAGTTCGGCTCCTGTATGCCGCCCCCGTAATGCCATATTGGTGATGAAATTCAAACACGCCCGTACTACTACGGAACTTCAGGAGGAGACCAAAGATTACACCGAATTGCGGTTGTATCGCCCTTACCTGAACATCGAAGAATGGTCGGTTGAAGACATTCAGGCTGAGACCGAAAAGTTGGGTCTGTCGGGATCACCTACCAAGGTAAAAAAGATTGAAAATGTGGTGCTTCAGCGTAAAGAGTCAAAGGCCTTTACAGCCGATGATAAAGATATTGATCTTCTGATGCAGGAACTTATGGCATCACACGTGATTGGCTAATCTCCCTACAAATATTTAAAAACCTGAAAGATTGTGAACAACGTCATAGTATATTGTGAGATCACCGAAGAAGGCCATGTTGCAGAGGTGAGTCAGGAACTCCTTTCCAAAGGAAGGAAATTAGCCAGCGATCTGGGCATAAAGCTTGAAGCCATAGCTATTGGCAATAAACTCGATAACATCGAAAAAGATATTCTCCCTTATGGCGCAGATGTGATACATATTGCCGATGATAAACGGCTGTTTCCCTATACCACACTTCCCCATGCAGCCATTTTGCTTAAACTATTTGAGGAGATAAAACCTGAAATCGCGCTATTTGGAGCTACTTCCATTGGCCGTGATCTGGCTCCACGGGTTGCTTCAGCCATGCGCTGCGGACTGACTGCTGATTGTACAAGTCTCGAAATTGGAGACCATACTGAAGCCAAGACAAATACGACTTATAAGAACCTGCTATATCAGATTCGCCCTGCATTTGGGGGTAATATCATTGCCACCATCATCAATCCCGACACCCGGCCTCAGATGGCTACAGTTCGTGAAGGCGTGATGAAGAAAGAATTCTGGCCGGCAGTTGCCAAGCCAGAAGTAAACAAACTTGATGTTGCAAAATATGTGAATGATGAGCAGTTTGTGGTCAGGATCATTGAGCGGCATATTGAGTCGCAAAAGATCAACATCAAAAATGCCCAGGTGATCGTGGCAGGTGGCTACGGTGTAGGTTCAAAAGAAAACTTCGATCTACTGTTTGATCTGGCTGACGTATTGGGGGCACAGGTTGGTGCTTCACGCGCAGCCGTTGATGCCGGCTATGTTGAACATGAGCGGCAGATCGGGCAGACAGGGGTTACCGTACGTCCAAAACTTTACATCGCCTGCGGTATCAGTGGTGCCGTACAGCACCGCGCCGGCATGGATCAGGCTTCGATGATTATCTCCGTCAATACCGATCCCAATGCCCCTATTAATCAGATTGCCGATTATACAATACTCGGGCAGGTACATGAAGTGGTACCACGTATGATTAAATATTACAGGCAAAACAGTAAATAACAGGCGGACTGAAGTTATTACCAAAAAATTGAAGAAAAATGGCTAATTATTATACCGATAATAAGAATCTACGCTTCCATCTCGAACATCCATTGATGGAGAAAATTGTTCGCCTGAAAGAGCAGAATTATATCGACAAAGAGAAGTATGATTATGCTCCGCTTGATTACGAAGACACTATCGATAGTTACGATAAGGTGTTAGAAATCGTCGGTGAAATCTCTGGCGATATCATAGGGCCCAATGCTGAATCTGTTGATCACGATGGCCCGAAGATCGTCAACAACGAGGTGGTTTATGCACCCGGTACTCAGAAGAATCTTGAGGCTATTGTGAATGCGGGTCTTTTCGGCATGTCGCTTCCTCGGGAATTTGGCGGGCTTAATTTCGCCATGGTGCCCTATGTGATGGCTGCTGAGATTGTGTCGCGTTCCGATGCCGGATTTGCTAACATCTGGGGTTTGCAGGATTGTGCCGAGACCATTCATGAGTTTGCATCTGAAGAAATCAAACGTGAATTTTTACCACGCTTTGCGAAAGGAGCCACAGCAGCAATGGATCTTACTGAGCCAGATGCAGGCAGCGATTTACAGGCAGTTCAATTAAAGGCCACCTGGGATGAGGCAGCAAAGGTATGGCGTCTGAATGGGGTGAAGCGTTTTATCACCAATGGCGATGCTCATGTATCGCTTGTGCTGGCCCGCTCAGAAGAAGGAACTTCCGATGCACGTGGTTTGTCGTTATTTGTATACGACCGTGCAAGTCAGGCTATGACAGTAAGACGTATCGAGAATAAACTTGGTATTAAGGGTTCGCCGACGTGTGAACTGGTGTTTAACAATGCACCGGCTCATCTGATTGGCGACCGCAAGATGGGCCTCATCAAATATGTTATGTCGTTGATGAACTCTGCCCGCCTGGGGGTTGGTGCGCAGTCGGTCGGTATTGCCGAGGCTGCTTATCGTGAAGCTGTTAAATATGCCCACGAGCGCGAGCAGTTTGGTAAGGCCATCGTCAATTACCCAGCGGTATACGAGATGCTCACCCTTATGAAGGTGCGTACCGATGCCATCCGTAGTTTGCTCTATGAAACCGCTCGTTTTGTAGATGTGTACAAGGCTTACAACATCATTGCCGAAACCCGTAAGCTGGATGCCGACGAGCGGAATGAGGCCAAGAGCTACCAGAAGTTGGCTGATGTGTTCACTCCTTTGCTGAAACTGTTTTCATCGGAGTATTGTAACCAGATTGCCTATGATTCTCTGCAGATTCATGGCGGGACAGGTTTCATGAAGGATTTTCCCATCGAAAGGATTTACCGGGATGCCCGCATCACAACAATCTACGAAGGTACGAGTCAGTTGCAGGTGGTAGCTGCCATCCGTGGTGTTACCAGTGGTTTGTTGTTAAAGGTACTCCGAGATTATGCGGGTCGTAATGTTCATCCCGAGCAGGAGCCATTGCGCAGGGTGCTTATCAGCATGACAGACAGATACGAACAGGCCGTGAGTTTCATCGAGGAATTCAAAGATGGCGAATATACTGATTTCCATGCACGTCGTCTTGTTGAATTGGCCGGTAACATCGTGATGGGTTATCTGCTGCTTGATGACTGCCAGCGTGATGATTCCTTTGAGCGGACAGCCAACATCTTCATTACGAAGGTAAATGCAGAAAACCTTCAGCATGAAAACTATATCAAAACCTTCAATCCCAAAGAACTCGGTGAGTTCAAGGCGGTTTTTGAAGCATAATTTTTTAATGTGAAAAATTCTGTATGAGACGTTTGTTAAGTGTTTGTACAGAATTTTTTTCTATGTTTGGTTATTAATTCACCTTTTATGCGTTTGCCTGACAAAATCAAATCGACGCTCATAGGCTGGATGTACGGGAAGTATAGTTATCGTTATTTAAGCTATTTCAAATCCCGGAAAATCTGGACGCCTAAATCACCTTGTGTGAAGAGTGAGATTCAGGCGCTACTGCTCCCATTTTTCCAGAAGCCGAGAAATTCGGCTTTCTTTCAGACCGAAAAGAATATCCATTTTGGTGATATTCCTTTCCAGACTTCTCTTTCAACATTTTTAAAACGCAGGCTTGAGCCTGTATGTTTCAGTGCTTTCATGCTTGATCAACACGAAATGCGTGTTTTTGGCTATCCGGCAGATTTTAATGGTTTTCCTGTAAAATCTGCATGGTTTTTCCTTAATAACTCATTGGTGATGGGAGAGTACCAGTTTAACCTGCGTGACGACGACCATTCCCGTATTGTCGCGATGCTTACCAGGGTTTATGCGCTGGCTGACATGAATGCGAAAGAGAATTTTTACATTGAGGATGAGACCGGAAGTATCATCTACGCCGAACGTAAGGGCGGTAAGTTTTTCCTGCGATTCTTCACACAAGACAATTCTGAGAGGTATAATCTGATCGAAAAATGGATTAAGAAGCTACAGAAGTAGTGCTTATGAAGAGTAAAATGGCCGGATGAGAAATCATCCGGCCATTTTTATTATCAGGTATAGAATTTTTACTGAGTAGATGTCTCGAGCAGTTTCTCACCAGAAGCAGGAATAATCCTGATTGCAACATCATCCTTCTCTTTATCAAAATCAACCACAATCTGATCCCCTTCATGGATGTGCGATTTAATGATCTCTTCTGCCAGAGCATCTTCGACGTATTTCTGGATTGCGCGTTTGAGTGGACGAGCACCAAATTGGGGATCCCATCCTTTATCGGCAATAAAGTCTTTGGCTTCGGGCGATACCTCAATCCGGTAACGGAGTTTGCATACCCTTTCGATGACAGATTTGAGTTCGATGTCAATGATTTTATGTATGTCATCACGCTCGAGGCTCTCGAAAATTATGATGTCGTCGATTCTGTTCAAAAACTCGGGTGCAAAAGATTTTTTAAGTGCATTTTCAATCACCCCTCTGGCATATTCACTTTGGGCAGACTGACGGGCTGAAGTGCTGAAGCCTACCCCTTGTCCGAAGTCCTTCAACTGACGCGAGCCAATGTTCGAGGTCATGATAACAATAGTGTTTTTAAAATCTACCCTGCGGCCCAGGCTATCAGTTAATTGTCCATCGTCGAGAACTTGTAACAGCAGATGGAACACATCAGGGTGGGCCTTCTCGATTTCATCAAGCAAAACAATTGAATAGGGCTTACGCCGGACTTTTTCGGTTAGCTGGCCACCTTCTTCATAGCCCACATAACCCGGAGGTGCTCCCACAAGCCTTGATACAGCAAACTTCTCCATGTATTCACTCATATCGACGCGGATGAGGGTATCTTCGGAGTCGAAGAGATAGCGGGCAAGTACTTTTGCCAGATGGGTTTTCCCAACACCGGTTGGTCCGAGGAAGACGAAGGTGCCAATGGGTTTATTTGGGTCTTTCAGCCCTGCTCTGTTGCGACGTATTGCCTTGACCACTTTACGTATCGCCTGATCCTGACCGATGATACTCATCTGAAGTTCTTCCTCCATGTGCACCAGTCGATCGCTCTCATTCTGGGCGATACGTTGCACAGGCACACCAGTCATCATGGCCACAACCTCAGCGACATTTTCGTCGGATACAATTTCACGGTTGAGGCGTGAATCTTCTTCCCATTTTTTGCGGGCCTGTTCAAGTTCAGCCTGCAATTTACGTTCCTGATCACGATAAGTGGCAGCTTCTTCAAACTTCTGACTGCTGATGGCAAGGCCCTTTTTTACCTTTACATCTTCGATACGGGTTTCCACACTCAGGATATCCTGAGGTACGTGTATGTTTTTGATATGAACCCGGGCACCTGCTTCATCAAGTGCATCGATGGCCTTGTCGGGCAAATAACGGTCAGAAATATAGCGATTGGTAAGAGAGACGCAGGCCTGAATGGCATCGTCGGTATATCGCACCAGGTGATGATCCTCATATTTTTCCTTGATGCGATTCAGTATCTCCAGTGTTTCATCAGAAGTAGTGGGGTCGACCAATACTTTCTGGAAACGACGCTCTAAAGCGCCATCTTTTTCGATGTATTGGCGGTATTCGTCGAGGGTAGTAGCCCCGATGCACTGTATTTCGCCTCGCGCCAATGCAGGTTTGAACATGTTCGAGGCGTCGAGCGATCCACTGGCATTTCCGGCTCCCACAAGAGTATGAATTTCGTCGATGAAGAGGATGATGTCGGGATTTTTTTCCAATTCGTTGAGAACGGCTTTCATCCGTTCTTCAAATTGGCCACGATATTTTGTGCCGGCAACCAAAGAACCCAGATCAAGCGTGACAATCCTTTTGCTGAAGAGTGACCGCGGAACCTGACGATTTGTTATACGCAGAGCAAGCCCTTCGGCGATGGCCGATTTACCTACACCTGGTTCTCCAATTAGAATTGGGTTGTTCTTCTTGCGGCGGCTGAGAATTTGGGCAATACGTTCCATCTCCTTGTCACGTCCCACGATAGGATCTAACCTCCCTTCTTCGGCAGCACGGGTAATGTCACGACCAAAATTGTCGAGGACAGGTGTTTTTGATTTGGGATCTGTTGCTTTTTTGAAGCTTGAATCCTTATCGTCGTCGGAATCATCATCAGAGCCTCCGCGAGGAGAGATGTCTGCTCTGGGTCCATCATCGGCTTTCAAAGGAATGTCGCGGGTAGGTTCAGACGACATGGTCCGTACTTCATTGAGCAATGATTCGTAAGAGATGTTGAATCGTTCGAGGGTACGGGTTACCATATTGTCAGTGTCTTTAAGAATTGCGAGGATTAGGTGTTCTGTACCGATCAGTTCGCTTTTGAATTGTTTTGCTTCGAGGTATGTTAATTTCAGGGCACGTTCGGCCTGTTTGACGAGTGGGATATTTTCTGAGCTGATAACCCGTGGATTTGGATTGGTAATGGCTTTTTCGATTACCTGACGTGCCTGCCCAAGATCAGCACCCAAATAGGCCATGATCTGAACAGCCATCCCTTCGCCTTCCCTGAGAATGCCGAGGAACAGGTGCTCTACACCGATGTAATCGTTGCCCAGCCTGACAGCTTCTTCACGGCTATAGGTCAGCACATCTTTGACTCTTTGCGAGAATTTTGCTTCCATTTATATTAGATTCTTTTGCATTAATCTTAACAAGTCACCAGTAAAAACGTTTACCGGTATTTAAAATTGCTTCTTTAGTAACAGATTACCCCGTACAGTCAAAAACTGCGCCATTTTCTCTAAAGAGAAATAATGTCATTCAAAAGTAATGCACATTCAGACACAAAGCAGGCCTGCTTTCAAATATTTATCAACAATCGTTTGTTGATAAATCGGTTAATATTCAACTGGCTTTGTAACTAAAAAAAACGTACCTTCGTACCTTAAAAGTTAGATATATAAACTATTGTTTATCAGTTAGTTTTTGTTAAAATAATCTCATGGAATTACCTGAAGAAAAAATTGTTCCGGTAAATATTGAAACCCAGATGAAAACAGCCTACATCGATTATTCGATGTCGGTCATTGTTTCCAGGGCATTACCTGATGTCCGTGACGGACTAAAGCCTGTCCACCGCCGGATTTTATTCGGTATGTATGATCTGGGGATTTTGTCGAACCGGGGTTACAAGAAATCGGCACGTATTGTTGGTGAAGTGCTTGGTAAGTATCATCCGCATGGTGACTCATCGGTGTATGATGCAATGGTACGGATGGCACAGGACTGGTCGTTGAGGTACCCATTAGTTGACGGGCAGGGAAACTTTGGCTCTATTGACCAGGATCCTCCTGCTGCAATGCGATACACTGAAGCCAGGCTCCGAAAACTTGCCGAGGAGATGTTGGATGATCTCGACAAGGAGACAGTCGACTTCCAGCTTAACTTCGATGACTCATTGGAAGAACCTACTGTTTTGCCTGCCAAAGTGCCTAATCTTTTGATCAATGGCACAAGTGGTATCGCCGTCGGCATGGCCACCAACATGGCTCCTCACAACCTTAAAGAGGTGATTGATGGAACAATTGCATACATTGACAACGGTGAGATTACCATTCCCGAGTTGATGAAGTTTATTAAGGGACCCGACTTCCCGACCGGAGGAATCATTTATGGCTATGAAGGTGTCAGGGAAGCTTATGAGACCGGTCGAGGCAGAATCATTATCAGAGGAGAAACCAAAATTGAACCCGAAGATAATGGTCGCGAACGGATCATTGTGACCTCTATCCCATATCAGGTGAATAAGGCCGAGATGATTAAAAAGACCGCCGACCTCGTCAATGAGAAGAAAATAGAAGGTATTAGCGATATCAGGGATGAATCAGACCGTGATGGTCTGAGAATCGTGTACGAGCTTAAGCGTGACGCCAATACGAACGTTGTGCTTAATAAGTTGTACCAGATGACACCCTTGCAGACCAGTTTCAGTGTGAATAGTATCGCTCTGGTTCATGGTCGCCCGGTGACCCTTAATCTGAAGGATATCATCAAATATTTTGTTGAGCACAGGCATGAAGTAGTGGTACGTCGTACTCAGTATGAGTTGCGGCAAGCCGAAAAGCGTGCCCATATCCTTGAAGGCTTGCTGAAAGCACTTGATCATATCGAAGAGGTAATAGCCCTGATCCGTGCAAGCCGTTCTCCTGAAGCCGCCCGTGAAGGCCTGATGACAACTTTCGATTTGAGTGAGGAACAGGCAAAGGCCATTCTGGCTATGAGACTTCAAGCCCTTACTGGGTTGGAGCGTGAAAAACTTGAAGAAGAATATAAAGAGCTTAAGCGTCTCATCGACTATTACAATTCATTGCTGGCCGATAAAGAACTTCGCATGGAAGTTATTAAGACAGAGTTGCGTGAATTAAGAGAGAAGTATGGTGACGAGCCTAAGACCGATATTGAATATTTGGCTCAGGATTTCAAAATTGAAGACACTATTTCGGATGACAGCGTAGTGATTACTATCTCTCACTTTGGATACGTTAAACGTACACTACTCACGGAATACCGTGTACAAGCACGCGGTGGACGCGGATCAAAAGGAAGTGAAACTCGTGACGATGATTTCGTGGAACATCTTTTTGTAGCGACCAACCATAACTACATACTTTTCTTTACGGAAAAAGGAAAAGTTTATTGGCTCAGGGCATTTGAAATTCCTGAAGGTGCCAAAACATCCAAAGGGAGGGCTATTCAGAACCTGATCAATATTGATCCCGATGATAAAGTCCGTGCGTATATTAACGTGACGAGTCTTTCGGATTCAGATTATATTCAGAGTAATTTCATCATCCTATGCACCAGACATGGTACTATTAAGAAGACTTCTCTTGAAGCCTATTCAAGACCACGTCAGAATGGTATTATTGCGGTAAATATAAAGGATGACGATATGCTGCTGGAAGCCCGAATGACCAATGGTAACAGTGTTGTGCTCATGGGGCTGCGCTCAGGACGGGCTATCAGATTCAATGAACAACGTGTACGCCCGATGGGGAGAACGGCTACAGGTGTTAGAGGCGTTACCCTGGCTGGTTCCGACGATGAGGTCATCGGAATGATATGTGTAGATGGCAACGAATCGAACATTTTAGTCGTCTCAGAGAATGGATACGGGAAACGTTCTTTGCTCGAAAGCTACCGTGAAACCAATCGAGGTGGTAAGGGTGTTAAAACAATGAATGTTACGGATAAAACCGGTGCACTCATTGCCATTTGCGACGTGACGGATCAGGAAGATCTGATGATCATCAACCGCAGCGGGATTATCATTAGGACACCAGTCTCAGATTTACGCGTCATGGGTCGTGCCACGCAGGGTGTCAGACTAATCAATATCCGCGAAGGCGACTCTATTGCTGCCATTACGAAAGTTGATGGGTATGAACCTGAAGACGAAATTACTGACGATCAGGATGTGAGCCCTGTACAGGATGATCAACTGGTAGATGGCACTGTTATTGATAGTTAATTAGTATAGGGAGAAGGGCGGGTAAAACCTTACCCGCCTTTTTAGACACATTTTTATTCGATCAATTTATATCTATTATCTTTGTACCTCAATTTTCAGAAAACCAAAAGTTAAATTCTATGAAACGCATTTCAATTATGCTGGCTTTGGCCCTGTTGGTAACGATAGGCTTTGCTCAGAAGAAAGACAGAACTTCGGCCTACAATTACTATCGTAATGGAAAATATGATAAGGCTCAGGAGTACATCGAAAAGACAATTACACATGAATCTACCATGAACGAGGCCAAGACATGGGCTTTCCGTGGCGATATATACCTGCAGATTGCATTAACTGATAAACCCGAGTATAAAAGTCTTTCGGATAATCCATTGCAGATTGCTTTTGATTCATATAAGAAAGCACTTTCTTTGCCGGATGCGAAGGATTTAATGCCCAACATTATGACCAACATGAATGTTATTGCCGAAAACTATTACAATAAAGGTGTTGTTAGTTATGAGAGTGGTGACTATAATGCCTCTATGACTTCATTTCTGAAGGTAGCCGATGTGAAAAGTGAAATTGGTGTGGTTGATACTGTTGCACTTAAGAATGCTGTTGCTGCTGCTGATCTGGCCAAGCAGCCGGCTGAGGCCCTGAAGATTAACCAGCGTTTGCTTGATTTAAAATATTCCAGTGCAAGCGTTTATTCTTCAATGGCAAATGCTTATATGGCAACTGGTGACACAAGCAGCGCTATTGCTATTACAGCTAAAGGACGTGAGATTTATCCAATGGATCTGGGTCTTCTTCTCTCGGAAACAAATATTTTTCTTTTTACAGGTAAAGCCAAGGAAGCGCTCAATAATCTGAATGTGGCTCTGGAAAAAGATCCAACAAACACTTCTATTTTGTATGCACTTGGGACTCAATACAACGAGTTAAACAATGATGCGGAAGCTGAAAAAGCCTATAAAAAAGCATTAGAAATTAAACCTGACTACTTTGATGCCATCTACAATCTGGGAGCTCTGTATGTTAATCAGGCTGCGGGACTCATGGCCCAAGCCAACTCTATTCCTCCGGATAAAGTAAAAGAATACGAAGCAAAGAAAGCTGAAGCTTTTGTTTCACTTGATAAAGCTTTGCCTTATCTCGAACGGGCTCACCAGATGGATCCTGGCGACAGAAATACAATGGTTACCCTGAAAGAAATCTATGCCCGTAAGAGCATGCTTGATAAAGTAAAAGAGATTGATGCCAAACTTCGTTAATCCCGGTTGCTGTTACTAAGCCGAAAAGGGCGATCAGAAAAGGTCGCCCTCTTTTTTTTTAAGCCGGGAACAAAACGATAAACCTGCTACCTTCGCCAACCTTGCTTTCGCAAAAGACTTCACCATTGAGCGTGGTAATGAGTTTCTTGACAATTGACAATCCGAGACCAATGGATGATTCTCCTCCGGTAGGATTAATATGACCTCTCTGGTAGCGGTTGAATAGTCTAGGTAGTTCATCAGGTTCTATTCCTTGTCCCTGATCCTGAACTTCAAACCGTATAAAACCCGGATTTTGGCTTAGACTAATTACAATAGCAGAACCGACAGGACTGTATTTAATAGCATTACTGATCAGGTTGTCGAATATCTGGGTTAGAAAATTACGATCTGTCAATGCAAGGGTGGTTTCTGCCAAGCTGATGATGGCAATATTCTTTTGCTGGGCAAAAGGCAGAAAACCGTCGGTTACTTCTTTAAGTACTGTTGCGAAATCAACTTGTTCAGGTGTTAACCTTAACCTACTGGATTCGATCACTTCTGTGTCTAATATCTGATTGACGATACTCTTCATTCGGTTCAGTGCGTTGTCGATCAGTTTGATGTAGTCGAGTTGATCGGATGTAAAATCTTCCTTTTCCTGACGAAGCATTTCAATTGCACAACGGCTGCTGGTGAGTGGGTTTCGTAAGTCATGTGCTACCAGATCGATCAGCATGTTTTTTTCGTTGTTGAGTTGAACCAGTTCGCCGTTTTGTTTCTGGATTTTATGGAAACTCGATGCCAAACGCTCCTCAAGCTCGTTCATTCTTCGTCCGCGCCGGATCATCATTTTCATCACAGCAAAACACGATCTGGTGTCATTTTGAAGAATTTCGAGGAAGTCTTTTTTTGGGAGTTCAACCAGGGTAACTGCTGTGTTGGCTTTAACTGATGCAGATCTTGGAAGATCGTCTACAAGGGCGTATTCGCCGAAGATGTCCCCTTCAATGAGTTCCGATAACTCATAACCGTCTATGTGGACACTGAGATTGCCCCTTGCAACGATATACATAGCAGAGGCATCGTCACCTTTATTGAAGAGCGTTTGTCCCACTGGTAAATCAACTACCCTTGATTTTTCCGCAACCTGCTGAAGCATTTCTTCACCTGCATCAAGAAAGACTTCTGCCTTGGTCAGCCAGTTTATGATCTGTCCGATCTTTATTTCATTGTTGCCGGAGATAGGAGGAGTTGTCATCAGGAGCCGGATGAGTTGTTTGAAATGGTGAGTTTGATAATTGCCCCTACCATCACGACGGCACTTATCCATTGCATAGTTGTCAGTATTGCTCCATTAATCAGGTAATCAAATATCACGGCTGAAATTGGAAAGAAGAGCTCACACATGGTTGCTACCATGGCTCTTACCCTGATAAGCCCCATATAATAAAGAAAAATGGCTCCCGAACCTGTTGTGAAAGCGATAATCAGAAAGATGCCCCATTGAAAAGGAGTTACAAGCGATATATTTGTAAATGTGTTGTTTATGGCGACATACGTCAACATGATTACCGAAGTAAGTCCATATCTGAAAAAAGTCGCTGTGCGGAAACTCATCGACCCGACAGCTTTTTTGCTAAATACCGTAGAACTTCCAAAGGCAGCTGCTGCCAGGATTGCATACCCGGAGGCTTTCAGCGTATTTCCGTTTGTTTGAAAATCTGGTAATTCTAATCCGAAGGTAAGTGTATAACCAGCAGCCAATGCAAGTGAACCCCATGCAATAAATCGTCTATTAATTTTCTCTTTTAGTAATATGGCAGCCAGCGTAATGGCGAATATCGGTTGTAGTTTTTGTAAAAGGACGATTACTGTCAGGGGTTTAAATTCAAGTAAGAAAAGCGCCTTCACTATAAACAGGGTTCCGGCTGCACCGCCAAACAATGCAACTAAAAAAAGATTGATCCATTGGTTAGCTGTAAACGTTCTGGCAACTTTGTATTCCCTGTAAAGGAATAGGTTCATAAGCGCGAAGGGTATGAGATGCAATGTCATAACCACAAAACCGGTATCGAGTGGACGGAGTCCTGGTGTGAGTACTACACCATCAAGACCCCAGAGGATGGCTGCGAAACTGATGGCCAGACCACCTATCCAGGATGCAGGGCTTTTTTGCATTGAATTGATTCGGAATTTTAGGCAAAGGTAACTAAATTTGTGCTTTTATCCTTTCTGGTCTGTTAACATTGACAGGATACAGGGATGTCAAAAAGGAGGTTGATTTGAAACCTGAAAGCAAAGAATGGTCACGACCTATTTCCGGCGGGCGCGTGCAGTGTCTTATTTGTCCACATGGATGCATCCTTATACCTGGAGCGGTTGGTAGATGCGGCGTACGAGTTGCCGGCGTTAATCGAATTTCAAATCCATATACCTTCCAATTAAGCGTCATTAGGTTTGATCCTGTGGAAAAGAAACCTCTGTTTCATTTTTATCCCGGCCGCCTTGTTTTAAGCCTTGGCGGGGTCGGTTGTAATCTTCAATGTCAGTGGTGCCAGAATTATTCGATTTCGCAGTGTATCCCTTCCGATCTCCATGGTTTAAAATCTTTTTCTATTCCGGAAATTTTGTCAGTCGCCCGATCAGAACCCCGTAGCATTGGCGTTGCATTTACTTATAATGAGCCCACCGTTTCGCTTGAATTTTTACTTGAAGTGTCCAGGGCTTTCCAACAATCAGGTTTAATCTGCTCAATGATTACCAATGGCTTCATAAATCAGACTCCGCTGGGAGCGTTATGTGAAGTAATAGATGCATTTAATGTTGATTTAAAGGGATTTAATGAAAATTTTTATCGGGATTGTACCACAGGCCATCTGAGCACGATACTCCAGTCTCTGAGGATGATCAGGACGGCAGGGAAGCATCTTGAAGTGACCTTTCTGGCCATTCCAGAACTGAATACCTCTTTTTCTGATTTTGAAGCGATGTGCCGATGGATCGCCGATAACCTTGGTGCTGATACCCCGTTACACATCAGTCGCTACCACCCCGCCTGGCAATGCGGCATACAGGCTACGCCATCCGATCTGTTGGTCGCGCTTTATGAAAAGGCCAAAATAAACCTGAATTATGTATATCTGGGAAATCTCAGCAGCAATGATTACGAATCAACGAATTGCCCTGATTGTGGCATGCTGTTGGTTGAAAGAGCCGGCTATCAGGTCATCATCAGGGGAATGGAGCAGAACAGGTGTTCAAGTTGCAGACGGATCATTCCTGGTGTTTTCTGAGGTGGTGTAGTAGCTACTATCATTGCCTGCAATATCCAGCAGGATGAACCGTTAAGACGGCATATCAAAAAAACAGTTAATTTGCACCCTGATAAATTAAACAGAATGAACCTATACGCCAGAAAGGAGCGATGGAAATGGTTGCTGTTGCTGGCATCCGTTGTAATACTAGCAGGCACACTCTGGTTTACCAATTCAATGGTGCAGAAGGTTGCAGCCGAGGAGCGTAAAAATGTGAAACTCTGGGCCGATGCTGTTCATCGGAAGGCAAGCCTTGTACAATATACTGAGGCATTTTTTAAGCAACTTCAGAATGAAGAGAGAAAACGGGTTGAATTGCTTGCTCACGCTTATAATGCTTTAATTAATTCCTCTCTTGATGAAGAGCTCACTTTTTATCTGGAGATCATTAATAAAAATACAAACATTCCGGTTGTGCTGACTGATCCTGAACGACGAATTATTAATTCTAAAAACGTCACCTTTGATACAATAACCACCCGGTTCCTTAGCGATTCTCTTTTGGCGGAGTTTTCTGTTTATCAACCCATCAGAGTTAATTTGGATCGAAATGTCTATAGATTGTTGTATTATAAAGAGTCCAGGTTGTTTACTGAACTTCGTGAAGTGCTTAACGATCTTAACCGTTCCTTTCTCGATGAGGTGGTTACCAATTCAGCTTCAGTGCCGGTAATCATTACGGATAGTCTGCAAAATCTTATAGCTTCTGGTAACATCGATTCACTTAGGCCTCAGGATACCGCTAGAATAGTCTCTTTGATTGCTCACATGAAGGATGAAAATGATCCGATAGTGATTCAGTTGGGTGGTCAGGGGGCTACCTACATCTATTACCTTAGTTCTGGATTACTTACCCAGTTGCGTTATTACCCGGCAGTGCAATTTGGCATTATCGGACTGTTTTTGCTTGTCGCCTATGTTTTGTTCAGTTCAGCCCGAAAGTCAGAACAAGACCAGGTGTGGGTGGGCATGTCAAAAGAAACAGCTCACCAGCTTGGGACACCGCTTTCATCAATGATCGCCTGGCTTGAACTGATGAAAATTGATGGTATTGAACATGCCGCTATAGAGGAACTTGGTAAGGATGTCAAGCGGCTTGAAACAATTTCGCAGCGATTCTCCAAGATTGGTTCGATACCAAAGCTGGAACCTGTGAATGTAGTAGCACTTATTTATCAGGCTATCGATTACCTGCGTAAAAGAACCTCTCGGAAGGTCACCTACCAGATCAATTTCCCTGAAGACAAGGAGATGATTATTCCACTTAACCCTGAATTATTTGAATGGGTGGTAGAGAATCTTGTGCGTAATGCTGTTGATGCAATGGGCGGGGCAGGGCGTTTCACCATCGACCTCACGGAAACCAATCATCACATCGCGATCGACTTTACCGATACTGGTAAGGGGATTCCCCGCCGCAAATTTAAAACCATATTCCAGCCTGGTTATACTAGTAAAAAACGTGGATGGGGGCTTGGATTAACCCTCGTGCGACGCATTGTGAGAAGCTACCACAATGGAAAAATATTTGTCAAAGCCTCTACTCCTGACAAGGGGACAACCTTCCGTATAACCCTGCGTAAACCATGAGTGGTATTTATATCCATATCCCTTTCTGCACAACAAAGTGCAATTATTGTAATTTTTTCTCGGTGACCTCCTTGAGCCGTAAAGCCTCTTTTATAGAAGCCTTAGAGGCTGAGATCAGCTTGCAGAGTGATTTTTTTAAGCAGTTACCAGGACATACCACGGTTGATACTATTTACTTGGGTGGCGGGACCCCTTCGTTGCTTACGCCTGAAGATCTTCGCAGAATTTTTGTATCCCTCTCTGCAAATTTTTCATGGAGCCCTGATGTGGAGATTACCATCGAGGCCAATCCTGATGATGTTACAACTGCGCTGCTTCGCGAGTGGCTTTTACTGGGGATAAATCGATTAAGTATTGGTATCCAGTCATTCAGAGCCGATGTTCTCAGGTATTTAAGCCGAAGACATTCAGCCGAGAAGTCATTAACTGTGGTGGAGATGGCTCTCAATTCCGGATTTAAGAACCTGAGCGGGGATCTTATCTATGGCGTTCCCGGGTTGCGAGATGATGAGTGGCTGGTCGATGTCGAAAGGCTTTCAACCAGCGGGGTTACCCATATCAGTGCCTATGCACTGACTGTTGAACCAAAGACGTCTCTCGATTTCCAGATACGGAAGGGGAGGGTTGGTGCTCCCGATGAGGACGCGGCCTTCAGACAATATTACCTGCTTAGAGAGAGACTGCGCAATCGGGGTTTTGATCAGTACGAGATCAGTAACTTTTCTTTCAAAGGTTACCAATCGCGCCATAACAGTGGCTATTGGAGTGGTGAGCCATACCTTGGGCTTGGTCCTTCGGCTCACTCTTACAATGGTAATATGAGACGTTGGAATCCATCGTTACTTCAGGCATGGATTGATTCCTCTCTTTCAGGAATTCCAGCCCACGAAGAAGAATTTATTTCAATGGAAAAGAGATACAATGAGATGGTAATGACCAAATTGCGTACTTCGGTAGGGCTAAATATGCTGGAAGTCGAAAAATCGCTCGGGCTGTCATGGCGGAATTATCTCGAAAAAGTATGTCAAATACCTGTTAAACTGGGTGATGTGGTCATATTGGGTGAAACATTGTTTATTCCTTCTGAGAAATTGTTTTTATCAGACGCCATCATTTCCGATTTGATGTATGTTGACTAGCAATTGATTGAACGAAGTAGATGTTTTTCCACTTTTTAATCTCTTTTTTTTGTTTTTTTGCATTGAATAATATGACCTTTAAACGGTCAGTATTTTTTTGTATTTTTATATCTGAATCAAATTAAAATTGGATGCACGTTTACAGATTTAGACTCTTATGCGATGGGGTTGATGACTTCGTTAGGGAAATTGAGGTAGGAAGTCAGCAGACCTTTCTGAACTTTCTGTATGCCCTTTATGACTGCACCACTTTGGAACGCTCTGGTGAGGTTTCATTCTATATCTCGAATATCCGCTGGCTCAAACTGAAAGAGATTGGCTTAAATGAAAGACCAGCACAAAAACGATACTTCGAGGACGATGAAGAATTGCGCGCTGATGAACGTCGTCGAAAACTTCCCTTTATCCTGATGACCGATGCTTTCTTGAGTGACTATATTGAAGATCCGCACCAACGGCTTATTCTTGAACATCCGGGGGGTGAAGTGCGTTTGTTTTATATTGAGTTGCTTAAGATCAGCAAATCGGCCGATGGAGTAATCTATCCGCGTTGCGTTGTAAGAAAGGGTGAACTGCCTGTTAAAGTTCAATATATCGCGCCGGTGATGCCCATGAAGCCGATTGAAAAGAAAGTGACCAATTTGCTCGAAGAGCTGGCCCGGGTTCAGGTTCCTCTGATTTCAGACGATGAAGAGGAACCGGTGGAGGAAGATCTCGATGATGAGGACGATGCCTCAGGTCTTGCTGATGAGGCTGACGAAGATATTGATGAAGAGATCATTGGAAAGGATATAGAGGACATGCTTGAAGATGATACTTTCAGTAAAATACTCGCCGGGGAAACACCTGAGCCAAAAGTCAGGAAGAGTGGAGGTGGCCGTAAACCACGCACACATCGGGATGATGATGATGATATGCTGGGTAATATTGATGATGAAGAAGAAAGTTATGGCAAAGAAACCTACGGCAATGATGATGAAGATTTTGGAAATGGATTCGAAATATCAGGCGGTAATAACGACGATGATTATTATTAAGATGTGTGCTTATAAACATATAACCCGGAAGGTTTCTTCCGGGTTTTTTTCTGACTGAAGGGATGAGCGAAGCCAAAACTAAACCACTGTTATTGGTCATCTGTGGCCCGACGGCCAGCGGCAAGACTGCTCTTGCTGTGAGGCTGGCCAAGCATTTTAAAACTATTGTTATTTCAGCCGATTCACGTCAGTTTTATCAGGAAATGAATATTGGGACGGCAGTACCCTCCATAGCTGAACAAGAAGGTGTACCACATTATTTTCTGAAACAGATATCAGTTAACCAGCCATACAATGCTTCAACATATGCAGCCGATGTTCTGGCCTTTACTAACTCTTTTTTCAAGGAGCATCCGCTGGCGGTTATGGTTGGAGGTTCGGGATTATACATCTCTGCTGTTTGTGAGGGAATGGATGAACTACCTGATCCTGATCCGGAAATCAGGCTTTCCATTCTTAAACGCTTTGAAGCCGGAGGAATCACAGTGCTCCGGAAATGGCTTGAAGAACTTGATCCTGAATTCTGTAAAGTGGTTGATATGGCCAATCCAAAACGGTTGCAGAGAGCTCTGGAAGTTTGCCTGATTACCGGGCACCCGTATTCTTCCTTAAGAACGGCCAAAGCAAATCCTCGTGAGTTTAATGTGCTGAAAATTGGTATCGAATTGCCTCGGACGGAACTTTTTTCCAGAATTGAACAGCGCACCGATGCTATGCTGGCTAACGGACTTATAGATGAAGTCCGTTCTTTGATCCCCTTCCGCCACCTGAATGCCCTTCAGACTGTAGGTTACCGTGAGTTGTTTCGCTATTTTGATGGTGATATCTCCCTTGAACAAGCCATCACCGACATCAAAACCAATACGCGACGTTATGCCAAACGGCAGATTACATGGTTCCAACGCGACACCTCAATACGGTGGCTTAAACCTGAGCAGTTTGGCGTCATTGGTCAAATGGTTTCTGATGCTATGGCAGCTATTAACTTTTAGCTTATTTCTGTCTTGTAACCGAACTCTCCGTATTTTTGCAACCCAATTCTTTGGTTAATGAAAACTTCTCTGGCGAAAGCTTTTACAATACTGATAAGGCATTTTCTTTGGTTTATGTTGCTATTTGCATTGGCTCGTCTGGTCTTCATGGTTGTTTATTCCGGCATGATCATCAATTCGGGTGCAAGCCTTACAGAGGTTCTGGCGGCCTTCATCTATGCCCTGCACCTTGATGCGGCTACTGCATGTTACCTGATTACTATTCCCTTTCTGTCCCTGATGGTTTGGATGCTGACAAGAGGAAATTGGATTCGACATTTCTTACTCTGGTATTCCTGTCTCACCACTATGCTTATCTCCCTGATGCTGGGCGGCGAATTGGGTCTGTACAGTGAGTGGAAAACGAAACTCAACTACAAGGCTCTTATGTATCTTCGTCATCCATCTGAGGTCTTTAATTCGATCAGCACCTGGCAGTTGATTCTCTGGTTCATGGTCGTTGGACTTTTTATATTTCTGATGGTACTGGTTTACCGAAAGTGGTTTGCCGTTCGCACTTCTGGAGCTGTAGGTCGTTGGTGGCATTTGCCGGTTTTCATTATTTTGGTAGTTCCTTGTGTCGGGCTTGGAATACGTGGTGGAATCCAGGAAATTCCTATTAACCAGAGCGCATCTTTTTATTCCACTCATGGCGTGCTGAATGCAGCTTCTGTGAATACTACATTTAACCTCTATATCAGCATTTTTGAAAACAGGGCTTTTCTTGACAAGAATCCTTACGAGATCATGCCACGCGAAACCGCAGAGGCAACAGTTAAGAAAATTCTTACGCCAGTATGCGATTCCACTCAGTCAATTCTTACCACCAGGCGCCCCAATGTCGTTATCATCATTCTTGAAAGCTGGTCAGCTGATCTGATTCAGTCTTTGGGCGGCGAGCCGGGCATTACTCCTGAATTTGCAAAGCTTGAAAAGAAGGGTGTTCTGTTTGGTCAGACTTATGCCGGTGGCTCACGTTCTGAGCAGGGAATGGCTGCTCTGTTCAGTGGTTTTCCTCCGCATCCTTTTACCTCAATTACTGTTCAACCCGACAAGTATTCACGATTGGCCTCCCTGCCGGCTTTGATGAATAAAGCCAACTATGCAACTTCTTACTACTTTGGCGGTCAATTGATCTATGGTAATATCAAGAGCTACATTATGTTTACGGGATTTCACAGGATTGTGGAAATGGATGGTTTCGATGCATCCATCCCGCGTGGTAAACTGGGTGTCCATGACCAATATACCCTAGATCGATTGCTCACCGATCTCGACAAAGAAAAGCAACCTTTCTTCAGTTCTCTGTTTACTTTGAGTACCCATTCGCCTTACGATCAGCCAATGGAAGAGAAACTGACCTGGGGAGATAACGAACGGCATTATATCAATTCGGCATACTATACCGACTGGTGTCTTGGTCGCTTCTTTGCTGAAGCCTCAACGAAGTCCTGGTACCCGAACACGCTTTTCATCCTGGTAGCCGACCATAGTCACAACTCATACCGTAACTGGGATCCCAAGACATTTGAATACCATCATATTCCAATGCTCTGGCTTGGCGATGTCATTAAACCTGAATGGCGCGGCCAGCGGTACGATAAACTCGTAAGCCAGACAGACATAGCAACCACTCTTGTTAATCAACTACAGTTGCCCGATACAGCCTTTTTCTGGAGCCGTAACGTGTTAAATAAATGCTATGATGATTTCACCTACCATGTGATGGACGATGGTGTATTGGGCTGGAAACGCCCTGATGGCTATTTTATCGAAGAGATGTCCTTTCGGAAAACCTTTGCCCAAAACCTGCCACCCCAACGCGCTGATAGCATCCGTAAAGAAGGTTATGCCTTCCTTCAGGTACTGTTTCAGCAGTACCTCGATTTCTAGTATATCTGGCTTCCTGTTTCTGCCTTCATAAATTGCGTCGTGTGAAATAGTAATGTTGGCTTACTAAATTGGACGCCGGAACATTTTCTCTATTGAAAATCAAACCAGAGAGGAGCTATATCCTGCGTTGCTACTTTATAATTCGAAGAAGGTCCGAAGCATATATAAAAAATGGCAGCAAAAGAAAAGGGTTGGATTTTGTTAATTTATAAGCCATCCAGCAATTGTTGCGAGCGGGAGTTTTCTTGCCCAACCGATGATCCATGGGGTTGGGTTCCAATAAAAGTCGTTGTAATGCTAAAATAAAAGCCTTGTTGATTATCAGTGATTTTAATCGTTTTGGGTGTCGGGAACTATTAGTTAGATAGTCTTGACTTTGAAACCGAGCTTTTTTAAAATTGCACGTTGGGTTGAATTGGAGTCGCGTAAGCGCAGGAGATAGGCAGGCCATTCGCGTCGTACCGGGTAATTGCTTCGGAAGGTCTCAAATTCGGAAGGGTCATGCCGAAGCAGAAAGTCATCGCGGCTGATGTCGTAGCTCTGAAGGAAGGCATTAAAATAGACTTCATTATCGCTTAGTTCATCGCAGTCGATATAACGTAGAGGTACTTCCGGTTCGGGAAGGTGTTTGGGATACCATTTTGAGGTCTTTTGCTGATTGAGATGATCGCGCAGGGCATTAACCACGAACGCGGTACCATTGGCTTTACCATCGGTTGAATAACCGGCGATATGAGGAGTGGCAATAGTGGCCAGTTGCATCAACTGCAGGTCGGGTTCAGGCTCATCTTCCCACACATCTATTACGCTCAGGATATTTGGATGATGTGTCAGCCAGTTTTTCAGGGCTGCTGAGTCGGCTATTTCACCACGCGAAGTATTGATAATTAATTGAACATTCTGAAAAGAATCCAGTAACTTCTGGTCTATCATGTGAAATGTCGAATGTTCGCCCTCATGTGTAAGGGGGGTGTGAAAGGTTACAATGTCAGCGCTGGCAGTGATCTCTTCGAGGCTGACAAACTTCTCATCGTCACCGGCAGCCTCACGAGGAGGATCGCAAAGCAGAACTTCCATCCCAAGTTTCCGTCCGAGGGCGGCGACTCTGCTTCCAACATTTCCAACGCCAACCACTCCCAGTGTGAGTCCATCAGGGTCGAAGCCAGTATGCTGATGAAGCCATGCAAGGGCTGAGGCAACGTATTGGAGCACCGAGTTGGCATTGCAACCTGGGGCGTTGGTCCATTTTATTCCGTGCTCCTCACACCAATGGGTATCGATGTGGTCGAAACCAATGGTAGCAGATCCAATAAATTTTACGGGGCTATTCTTTAGTAGATTTTCGTCGCAACGGGTACGGGTTCTTACCAGGAGCGCATCAGCTCCTGCGACCGCCGGAGGTTCTATGTCTTTCGCATCCATAAAAGTGATTTCGCCGAACGATTCGGCTTCACCGCTTAAAAATGGAATTTTACTATCAGCAACTATTTTCATGGTGATGATTTGAACGGCAAATTTCATCATTTTTTTATCAGTAACCCATATTTTGGCGAAAAAAATGGACTACCTTTGCCCGATTTTTGGAAAGTAGGTTTCCGGAAAAAAAGCAAACTAGATATAAATAGTTGAAATACAATCACAAAGAGTTGGTTCCGCGGGATAAATCTTTTAGCCGATCAGAGTTGGAAATGAAGGGATTTTTTTTTGCAGGCGAAGATATTCCCGGGTTATTTGTTTTTGAAATAGAGGGGGTACAACTGTATTTCCGTAAAACTGGTACTGATCTTTATCAAATATTTTCACTTTCCTCATAGACTTAAAGCCGTTGACCTATCTGGTCTGCCCGACCGGGCAGGTATAATAAAACATCTTCTGTTGTTCTGTACCTGTTGTTATTTTGGAAGGTTTGCTGCAATGAGCAGGTGTTTGAACTAAACTGTTACCATTTTATTTTAATTGGTTGGTTTTTATGAGAGTAGTGTAGCATTCAAAAGACCATGAATTATTTATCTTGATTCTTTTATCATTATCTGTGGCCCGAAGATTGCAATTAAACTCTCTGTTAAGATAATTTACTATTTGATAGACAGATTTCTGCTCCTGTGTTTAAACAGTTTCCGGCAGAATGGGAATAATGAAGTCAGTCGCCCTGTCAGTCAATGCTATAGGCAAAATGTTGACTGGTGATGAAACTTTTTCTTTAGTTCTTATTTGGACAGCCAATCGGCATCATAGCTTACTTCACCATCGGATTTCTGAAACAGGTACACGCTATCCTTGTTTTCCAAATACTAAACAGTTTTCTAAATTTCAGACATGCTTTTGCGTGTTATTTCTCCCCTCTCAAAAAATAAATCAACTTTTTTTCAACTTTTTTTGTAACTCGCTGTCACAGAACTAATTTTTTTAATATATTGATTATGTGTTATTTAGGGGTCAAAAATACACCCGAGAGGGGTCAGAGATAGACCAAAGTCGGGTCAAAGATAGGTTTTTCTTATGTATCGCCTATGGTTGTAGTAACGTTCGAGTATCTTATATATGATATAAATCTAACTATGTGTAATTTTTGGCACAGTTTTAGTGGCAACAATTTTTCTGCAGGGTTTGGGTATAGAATATTCAAGCGAAAACCCCTGCAAATTATCCAGAGCCCCATCAGTTTTTTTTAAACCGGGCATGGTATGCTCTCTATTTACACAACCCCCGAAGTGACTCCATGTGATCTCCATAATGACCGCAAGGGAAGAATGTAAACATCCATTCTTAAGACATACACTAACCCTGGCATAAGCAAGACCAAATGAGGTTGTTATGATATAGTTACAGACTTGTGAAGAGAAACATCCTGAAGAACTTCAAAGAATCATGCTCAAATTTTCATTATGAGAAAATTCCATAGCTACATCCTTCTCCCAGATTTCGGCAAAATCGTATAATTGTGAGCAATTATGTGGTTTATTAGATATTATATTGTTGATATACACAATATTGAAAATGTGATCCGTATATATTTTGGAGTTTGATCGGAAGTCGAATTGTGAAATTCGCAGAGGGTTTTTTTGATAAAAAGCAAATAAAAACACCGGCAAATTTGACCGGTGTTAATTGGAATTGAGCGGGAAACGGGATTCGAACCCGCGACCTAAAGCTTGGGAAGCTTTCGCTCTGCCAACTGAGCTATTCCCGCGAGATTGCTGAGATGCAAAGATACTTTTTTTTCTTTTTCCATACCAAAAAATGGTGGGCTTGCTTTTTCTTCCTACTTTTACCCTGAATTACCCAAATCACTTTGATAGATGGATTTTGAACGCGCAAGCGCCTATATACTCGACAAGCTGAGACATGGTCTTCCGACCAATTTGTTCTATCACAACCTGGAGCATGTGATGGATGTCTATAAAGCAGTAATCAGGATTGGTGCTGCTGAAAAGCTTGACCACTCAACACTTATTGCTTTGAAAACGGCAGCACTCATGCACGATTCAGGTATGCTTAAGACATACCGGGGACATGAAGAGGCTGCCTGTTCACTGGTTCATTTATGGCTTCCGCAGTTTGAATACAGTGAGGAGGAAATGAAATATATCTGCCGGATGATTCTGACGACACAGTTGCCTCAAACCGCCAATGAAATCGGAGAGCGTATTTTGTGTGATGCTGATCTCGACTATCTGGGTCGCGATGATTTTTTTATGATTGCCCACAGGCTTCGTTTTGAATGGAATAATATGGGATTGAATGTGACTTCGTTGAAGGACTGGTACCTGCTTCAGATCAAATTTCTTGAAGACCATCGTTATTACACTTCCTCAAATCAACAATTGCGTGAACCGGGTAAGCAAAAAAATCTGGAGCTCGTTAAAGAATTGTTCCAGAATTAATTGAAAACCATAAGTTTTAAGTTTACGATATCTTTACACGAAAAATATTTTAATAATCTACTATGGAAACTAATGCAGTATCAGCTTACAAGAACTTAATTGTTGTACCGACCGATTTTTCAGAAGTATGCGCCAATGCAGCTGCTCATGCTGCAGGCATCGCCCGGAAACTTAATTTTTCGATTTGTTTGGTGCACATTACTGATAAAGATACCCGTAGTTGGTTAAAGAGTAACGGTTTGGAAGAGAGCGTACTGGAGCATAAACTATCGTCACTTGCTGATCAACTGGTTAAGGATTATCAGATTACAGTAACAACTCATGTCAGGGAGGGTGATATCTTTACATCGCTAAGTCAGGTATTATCAGAAATGGGCGCCAACATGATGGTGATGGCCACTCATGGTAAAAACGGTTTTCAACGTCTTATGGGCAGCAATGCTTTACGGGTGGTTACCGATTCGCCTGTTCCTGTTTTAGTCGTCCAAAAGCGTCGTTTCAATGAGGGTTACCAGCGTATTGTATTCCCGATTTCCAACGATATGGAGGTACGGCAGATGGTACGTCTCGCCATTAGCCTGCAAAAACGTTTTGGTGCTACATTGCTTTTAATTCAGGATTATGAGGATGAGCCACGTTTTAAAGCCCAGCTTGAAATCAAGACTCAACAGATACTCGAAGAACTGCGTCGGTATGATGTTCAATATAGATTGTCGCGCTCGGAGGAAGGTGATTTTGCAGCCAATGTTATCAGTTTTGCAGCAGTCGAAAATGCCGACCTGATTTTAGTAATGAGCCTTGCAGATGGCGAGACACCCGGATTCTTCTTCAATACATGGTCAGAGAAAATTATGTTTAATACGGCACAGGTCCCGGTGCTCTGCCTTAATCCGGTCGATTACGGAACAATTTATTACGAATTGTAATCATCAATCCTATCTTGGTGCTGATGAATGTGATCCGGAAAATATGGTACGAGAAACCTTTATCGGTCATCATTGTCCTTGCTGTTTGTATTCGTCTGGTGGCAGCTTTTTTTGCCCGGGGCTTTGGCATGTTCGACGATCATTTTTTGGTGATTGAGCCTGCCGCTGCCTGGACTGATGGATACAATTATAACTATTGGCTACCAATGGGTGACCCCTCCCGGGTTCCCTCCGGCCATAGTTTTTTTTATGTAGGCATTCATTACATCTTAATCTCAGTTCTAAAGTTTTTAGGTATCAGTGCTCCATGGCTGATCATGCTTGTTCTTCGGCTGATTCATGCGGCCTGGTCACTAGTTGTTGTCGTCGTTGGCTATAGGATCGCTCAGCGGTATGGTTCACGTAAAGCTGCCACAACAGCGGGACTCGTTTTGGCTTTGCTTTGGTTTCTTCCCTGGGCATCGGTGAGAAATCTGGTAGAGACTGCCTGTATACCTTTTCTGGTTATGGCGGTTTGGTGGTTGATCAGGAACGATAAACATTTCGTCAGAAATGCCATTTTTGCCGGATTTATGGCCGGGCTTGCCTTTTCGGTCAGGTTTCAGGTTGTCTTTTTTTCCTTTGGTATTGGACTGGCACTATTATTACAGCGGCGGTGGCTTCAAGGTCTGTTGTATGGTTTGGCATTTGTTATATCTGTCATCGTGGTACAGGGTGGGATAGACTTATATGTATGGGGGCGTCCTTTTGCTGAGTTGACCGAATATATTCGCTACAATGCTGATAATGCCTATTCTTATTTTACCGGTGAATGGTACAATTACCTCTTGTTGATACTTGGTATTTTAATTCCTCCGGTTAGTTTTTTCTTTTTTTTCGGGATCATTGCACGCTTCAGGCGCCTGTTGCTGATCAGCCTGCCAACTTTAATCTTTCTGTTGTTCCACATGTGGTTTCCAAACAAACAGGAACGGTTTATCTTTCCGATTCTCCCTTTCATTGTGATTGCTGGAACTATCGGGTGGTTTGCTTTCCGTGACAAATCAATTTTCTGGATGCGTCATGCAGGAATTCACCGGGCAGTATGGACCTTCTTTTGGGTCATCAACCTGATGCTTCTTCCTGTTATTTCGACCATGTTTAGCAAGAAGGCACGCGTTGAATCGATGGAATACCTGAGCCGTTATCCTGATATGACCAGCATTTTGCTTGAGGGAACAGCTACCAATGCACCGAAACAAATGCCTATGTTCTATGCTCAGCAGTGGTTTTTTCAATTAGAGATGAATGGTCAGGATAACGCCGATACCCTTGATTTCTTTTTTGCCAGAGTTCCACATGCAGAGCCCCGTTTTGTGCTTTTCTTTTCAAATGAGGAAATGCCCCGACGACTTGAAACCGCAAGGCGTTTCATGCCTCAGCTAATTTATGAAACGACTATTGAACCTTCATTTGTCGATAAGGTATTGCACTGGATGAATCCTTATAATGCCAACGAAACCATTGTAATCTTCAGAAATCGGAAGTTTTATCCAACTGAGTCTGTCAACCCCTGACGAATATGACCATCATTGAAGCCCGACAACGTATTGAGCAGTTAACAACTGAGATCAATCAACATAACCAGCGCTACTACGAAGCTGCAGCTCCTGTTATTTCAGATTTTGAATTCGACTCATTGCTACAGGAACTTCAGCAACTTGAGCTGAAGTTTCCGGAGCTGGCTACATCCGATTCGCCTACCCAACGTGTAGGTGGAACAATTACCCGGGAATTTAAGACCGTACAGCACCTGACACCAATGCTCTCTTTATCGAATACCTATTCTGAGGCTGAAATCAAAGAGTTCGACCAGCGTGTCAGGAAAGTTACCGGAGATGAGATAACTTATATCTGCGAATTAAAATACGATGGAGTGGCAATCGGACTGCGTTATGAGCAGGGTGTGCTTGTTCAGGCCGTCACCCGGGGCGATGGCATTCGGGGCGATGATGTGACTGTTAATGTGAGAACCATACATTCTGTTCCTCTTAAACTTAGAGGAGACTATCCTGAGGAGTTTGAGATCAGGGGAGAAATTTTTATGCCTCGCTCATCATTCGATTCACTCAATGCCGGGAAAGAAGAAATAGGAGAACAGCCGTTTGCCAATCCGCGCAATGCCGCAGCCGGAAGCCTTAAATTGCTGGATTCTGCTGAAGTGGCGCGCAGAAAGCTTGATTGTTTCCTGTACTTTGTGATTGGTGACATGCCATTCGATAACCATTATGATAACCTGATGAAGGCCCGGGAGTGGGGGTTTAACATTCCATTGTATCTCAGGAAGTGCGCCAGTGTGGATGAGATCTTTGAATTTATAGATGAATGGAACGAGGCACGGCACAACCTGCCTTTTGATATTGATGGAGTGGTGATCAAAGTAAACAGTTACCCGATGCAGCAGTCATTGGGCTTTACAGCCAAATCACCCCGCTGGGCTATTGCCTATAAATTTAAGGCTGAGCGGGTGGTCACTAAATTGCTCAATATCGTCTATCAGGTAGGACGTACTGGTGCAATTACCCCGGTTGCAGTTCTTGAGCCGGTACAGTTGGCCGGATCAATTGTAAAGCGGGCTACACTCCACAATGCTGATATCATTGCCCAGTTGGATGTTCGTATTGGAGATTCAGTATTTGTTGAGAAAGGTGGGGAGATTATTCCTAAAATCATTGGTGTTGACCTGACTAACCGTAATCACAATACGTATCCGGCGGCATATCCAGTACATTGTCCGGAATGTGGAGCAGTTCTTACCCGTACAGCGGGTGAATCGGCATGGTATTGCCCGAATGAAGATGGATGCCCGCCTCAGATTAAAGGAAAACTAGAGCATTTCATCTGCCGCAAAGCCATGAACATCGATTCTTTGGGTGAGGGAAAGACTGAGATACTTTTTGACTCAGGATTGGTATCTAATGTGGCCGACTTTTATGATCTGACTTATGATCAGCTACTGGGGCTGGAGAAGAGTTATCCGGCTACAGCAATTACCAGAGAACGTACTGTGAAGTTTCGTGAAAAGACTGTCGAAAATATACTCAGGGCAATAGAATCATCGAAAAGTGTTCCCTTTGCAAGGGTTCTTTTTGCACTTGGTATAAGGTTCGTTGGCGAAACGGTGGCGAAAAAGCTGGCGGCTCACTTTGGATCAATTGAGAATATAGCGAATGCTACCATCGGGGAGTTGCTTATGGTTGATGAGATTGGTGAAAAAATAGCAGGCAGTCTTACCGGATGGTTTGCACTTGAGAAACACCAAATGTTACTTGAACGGTTGGCTGTGGCTGGTGTAAAACTTGCAGGTGCTAAATCAAATACTCCGGACAGTGATGTTCTTGGAGGCAAATCATTTGTGGTCAGTGGAGTATTTAGTAGTTATTCACGTGACGAACTGAAAGAATTGATCGGGGCTAACGGAGGTAAGGTGTTAAGTGCTGTGAGCGCCAAAACAGACTTCATTATTGCAGGTGATAACATGGGACCTTCCAAGCTTGAAAAGGCGAGGCAATTAGGGGTGAAAATAATATCAGAGGATGATTTCGCGGAAATGATCAGCTAAAGGTTTTCAGTGGGAAAAGGTTACGCTTTGGTTAGGCTTCCGGCGGATCAACTGAAGCAAGCTTGACCTGTTTCTGAACTTTAATAGCATTGAGCCCCTTAAAACCTCTTTCAATTTCAAAGGTTACCTTGTCGCCTTCACTGACATCCTCAAGCAAGCCATTGACATGGAAGAAAAAACGCTCCTGAGTGTCTTGTTCCCTGATAAAGCCGAATCCTTTTGATGTATTGAAAAAGTCGATTTTCCCTTTTCTGACTGTTTCAACTACCTCATCTTCACGACGTGGTACACTGATTTCGATGTTTTCGACGTTTATCTTTTCTTTTTTAGAGGGATCGGGTGGTGTGTCGGTGATATTCCCAAATTCATCAACCCAGGCAATCATGCTGTCAAAATCTCCGCCGGGAGCATTCTGTCGCCGTTCTTCTTTCTTTTGCTCTTTTTCAAGGCGTTTTTTGACTCTGTTTTTTTCTTTTTCCCGTTTGTTAAAAGACTCCTGCGATCGTGCCATTCGGTTTTTATTTAAGGGTGAAACATCTAAAGTTGTCCGACCTGAACAACCGCGGGTACATCAACACACCAAAGGCGAAAACTAGTGATTATCAGTCGGGGCAGGACTTAAGATCGTGTGTATAGCCGGGAGCATTGTACGATTACCGTCGGCAAAGATACGAAAATTTTCTCATTCCGGGCTGAATTGTAGCAACATGGGCTTCCTGCTGTATCTTCCGGTGAAAGATGTATTGGTGTATGTACATTGATATATAGTGCTTTACCGGCATTGTTAAAAAAACAGAGGCAGAGCAATGAGCTCTGCCTCTTGAAGATTGTATTGAGGAAAATTATAGACTTTTAATCTCAGCCAATAATTTCTGAAGGGTTTCCTTCGCATCACCGAACAGCATCCGAGTGCGATCGGCAAAGAACAAGTTGTTTTCTATTGCTGCGTATCCCTTACCCATGCCACGTTTCATCACGATTACGTTTTTAGCATCGCGTGCCTTGATAATCGGCATGCCGTAGATCGGACTCGAAGGATCATCCTCGGCGGCAGGATTAACCACATCGTTTGCTCCGATTACGATTAGCACATCGGTGTTGGGCAGATCGGGATTGATGTCGTCCATCTCAATCAGCCGATCGTAAGGTACATCAGCTTCGGCAAGCAAAACATTCATGTGACCAGGCATTCTTCCCGCCACAGGATGGATGGCATAACGAACCTCAACGCCTTTTTCTTCAAGCAACTTGTCGAGATCATGACAAAGATGTTGTGCCTGGGCTACTGCAAGGCCGTAACCGGGTACAATTACCACCTTCTGGGAGTAGCTGAGCAATACAGCTGAATCGCTAAGGCTGATCTCTTTGATGGCTCCGCCAACGTCGGCTATGCCGGCAGCTTTGCCGCCAAAGGCACCAACGATGACGTTTACCAGCGACCTGTTCATGGCTTTGCACATCAGGATGGTCAGGATGGTACCGGCCGATCCTACCAGGATACCGCCTGTGAGCATCGCCTGGTTGTTGTAAAGAAATCCACCCATGGCTGCTGCCACCCCGGTAAATGAATTAAGCAGCGAGATTACAACCGGCATATCGGCACCTCCAATTGGCATGACAAACAAGACTCCATAGACCAGGGCAATGACAAACATCAGGTAAAGGTATGTCTGAGAGGCTTCTGGTGTTTTTCCAAAGATCATGATTCCAGAGAGGAAACCGATCAGGACGATTAACAATACAATATTTACGTATCTGATCCAGGGTGCCTTTATATCGCCCAACCTGCTGTCAAGTTTCAGGAATGCAATCATAGACCCTGCAAATGATACACTGCCAATCAATAACCCCAGCAGAATCGCGAGAACATGACCATTGGCCAATCCTGAATCAGCTATCAGCGAGGGTTCAATGTGAGGGAATTCCATGAGAGAAATAAGGGCTGCAGCGGCACCCCCCATTCCGTTGAAGAGGGATACAAGCTGTGGCATAGCAGTCATCTTTACCTTGACGGCAATCAGCCAGCCAATTATAGTTCCAATGACAATGGCTGCGAGGATGAATGCATGATTCCCGATTGGCTCTCCATCTTTGGTGTGAAAGAGCAAAGTAGCTACGATGGCCAGGCCCATACCAAAAGCTGCCAGCAGATTTCCTTTCCGGGCTGAGTCAGGATGGCTGAGCATTTTCAGTCCGATAATAAATAACACGGAAGCGATGATGTAGCTGATCTCAAGTATTGATCCGCCTATAGTGAACTGGTGCATAATATTGTTCGTCAGATTTTCCATGCTGTTTATTTTTTAGCTTTTTTCTTAAACATGTGCAGCATTCTGTCAGTCACTACAAAACCTCCGACTACGTTAAGCGTGCCAAGTATTACCGCGATGAATCCCAGCAGCAATGATCCCGTCGTGTGTGCATGTCCCATGACAATGATGGCTCCGATGATCACAACGCCGTGGATGGCATTGGCCCCGGACATCAGGGGGGTGTGAAGTACCGCCGGTACATGTGAGATGACTTCAATGCCCAGAAAGACCGATAGTATGACGATGAAGATCGCCTCCCTGTAATCGAAAATGAATGATAAGATGTTTTCCATAATTTTTATTTTTCGCTTTTTGCGTTTGATTCGCGTGAGGATACAGGCCTGTTACTCTTTTCTGTTTTCTGTTGCCAGAACTCAGAAATAAGAAACCTGTTTCTTCCTACACCATGAATTGTTTTACCCGTTCGCTTACAACTTCACCGTTATGAGTCACGCAGGTTCCTTTAATCAGGTCGTCGTTGAAATCAAGTTTCAGTGTGCCGTCTTTTTGAAGCATCAGCTTAAGAAAATTGAGCATATTGCGGCCATACATTCTGCTGGCATCAGTAGGCATCTCGGAAGGAAAGTCAGATTTGCCCAGAATGGTAACCCCATTGCTGACGTAGGACTCGCCGTTGCGGGTTAATTCACAGTTTCCTCCAGAGGATGCAGCGAGATCGATGATGAGTGACCCGGGACGCATGGCAGCGACGGTTTCCCGGGTAATCAGTACCGGAGCCTTTCTCCCCGGAATCTGAGCTGTTCCGATGATGATGTCGGCTGCTGAAGCTCTTTCATGTATCAATAGTCGTTGCTTCTCTTTGAAATCATCAGTCTGTTCAACGGCATATCCTCCGGCAGCAGCATCTTCACGTGCCCCTTCTACCTCGATGAATTTTCCTCCCAGACTTTTTACCTCTTCTTTTACGGCCGAACGGACATCGAATACTTCAACAACTGCGCCCAGCTTACGGGCCGTTGCGATGGCCTGCAAGCCTGCAACGCCGGCTCCGAGGATTAACATTTTGGCCGGTTTGATTGTTCCGGCAGCGCTCATAAACATAGGGAAAAAGCGAGGCAGCAACGTGGCCGCGCTGAGTACGGCTTTGTATCCCGATACTGTAGCCATACTTGATAGCACATCCATGGCCTGAGCCCTTGTTGTCCGGGGAATGATGTCGAGACTGAATACAGATAGCTTTGCATCACCGGCAGCCTTGATCAGAGCATGCTCACCCAATGGGTTTATTGCTCCTGCAAAAATCTGACCTTCTTTCAGCTTGCTCATTTCATCATTTTCCGGGGCGTTGATGCCTATCAGTAAAGGGGCCTCCAGCGTTTGGGAACGTGGTGTCGATTTTGCTCCCACTTTCTGGTAGTCAGCGTCAAATGCCCAGGCCGCATCACCAGCACCTGTTTCCACAAGCACTTCATGACCTCCTTTAATTAGCTCTGCTACTACTTCAGGCAGCAATGCCACCCTTTTTTCGGTTTTCTTTTCTTTCAGAATGCCTATCGTCATGTTTTCTGATTTAGGAATTTGTGTCACTCAAACATCAGAAAACGGGCTTTTGTTCATGAATTTGTGATCAATATAACGTCTGTCTGTTGCCTGACCCAATCGGGAAAGCCATTGCCAGGCTGGTTCTTTACGGTTAGATTTTGGAGATTACTTCAGAAATATCTTTCAATAAAGCAGCATAGAAGATATTTCAAACTTAAAACAGGTCATTCCTGAAGATATGATGTTTAGCCCGGGATGAATGATACAGGTAAACCGCGGTTATAAGAATTTGTGAAAACATTGCGTTAATATAGTGCCTATGAGGTGATGCTCTTTCCCAGTTTTATGAATCGCAGCTCGATGGTTCTGTATATAATTATCGATAAAGCAACTGTCGTGATTGAAACCATAACGATAAGCATGTAAGGGTTATAGACATCCGGATAATTTGGAAGATATTGTTTAAAGTAAACGTAGATTACCGGATGAATCAGGTAAACACCATACGTTGCCATCCCGATGTTTTCCAGACTTATGGCAATGAACTTCGGTAGTTTTGGTTGCATTTTGTAAAAACAGATGACAATGATCGTCGAAAGTATCACGAAAATAACCCTTCCTGTTCCAGATACAATGACGATGTGATTGCCTTCAGATGGCATCACACAAAAAAGCAATACAGCCAGAATCAGCATCATATTTATGATGGTTGGTTTTATCCGGATGTCAAGCAGGTTGTAAAAGATTGCAATTCCTGCTACATACAGAAACAGGTTGTTGAACGGGTTCACATAGATATTCCATTGCCTCGCAATTGAAAGGTCGGCGTCGAGCAGGGAAAAAGCGAAATACAAACCAATGATCAGCGTGATGACAAAAATGGTATTTCCTGCCCATTTCCGATGATTGTATGCGGCAATGATTAATGGTGTTAAGGCATAATATACCATCTCGTTTCCTATAGACCACGCACCAACGGGTATGTAATTGGTTGGGCTTATAAACCCGAAAAGTGTAGTCAGATTCAGCACTAACGAGAAAGGATCGAAAGAGTGAGCCAGGTTGCGCTGATGAAAGACGACAAGAAGGCATACGATCCAAAATAATGGCCAGATTCTGAATATTCTCCTGATAAAGAACCTGCCGGCTGACTGAATCGTTGTAAGATACCTGTTGTAAACGATGGCCATACTTAAACCCGAAAGGATGAAGAAGATTGAAACACCATATACCCCAAGCCGGCCAAGAGGACCTGATGAGTCCAGTGGATGAATAATCCAGTTGGATAGATGGTAAAACATGATCGAGAGGGCCATGAGACCCCTCAGCCAATCCAGCGTTTCGATGCGTGCTTTGCTCAAATGGGCTTGCTATTCGGAGTTTGTATCTGGCAGACTATTATTAAGGAGTGGGTAGTCTGGTTCTGGTATTCGGTGTCGGAAAAGATGATGAAGGATTCTGTAAACAGAATTGAAGGTCTTCTGCATGACAGTTACCATATCGGCCCCAAAAGTAGTGTTTTTCCCGGAAAAGATCTCGCATGCCTTGTTTTGTAGGATTCTTTAAATCGCTTCATCTGTTGATGAATAAATAATAGAGCCCGATAAACACGTCAGCAAATGGACAAGTGAAAATTTAAGCAACTTTTTTTGCACCTTTGGCGCTCCGATTTGTATTTATTATTCACAAGCTATGCTTTCTGTTTTTAATTCCCAAAAGATAAAGTTCTGGTCGTTTATCTCGATGGTGCTGCTGGTGTTTGTTCACGGCTATAATCTTAATATTGGTTTTCTTCAGCCATGGACTCTTCCCGGAGAGCCGCTTACCCTCACTGCCTTTACCGAGTACTGGCTTGCCAACGGTGTCTTCAGGTTTCGCATCCCCATGCTCTTTATCATTTCGGGTTACCTGTATGCCATCCATGACAGTCGCCCCTATGGACAGCGCACCCGCAAGAGGGTCAGGACCCTTTTGGTGCCTTATTTTATCTGGAGTGCAGTAGGGTTGCTGCTTACTTTAAGCCTTGAATTTAACCATTATACAAGTGATCTGGTTGAGTCAACCGGCATGATGAGGATCGATGAGTCGCGTCACTTCTTCTCCCAGTTTCACTGGTATGAAATGCTGGTATCATGGATTATTTCTCCTGCTTCGTATCAACTGTGGTTTCTCAGGGTCTTGTTTTTTTATAACCTGATGTACCCCTGGCTCAGGTGGTGTGTTACGCATCCTGTTGCCAGATGGTTTTTCTTCTCTTTTGCATTTCTTGCCTGGTTAACAACAAGTGGTTGGTTTATCATAGAGGGCGAGGGATTGTTGTTCTTTTCGTTGGGTGTTTGGATGCAGAAAACCAATTTCAATATAGATTCACCGTCAAAATGGCTGCGCCCTCAATACTGGGTGCTTATCTTTACCGCATTCTCAATTATTAAAACTATTCTCGCTTTTAGCCAGCCTTTCGATGGTATTGAACCTGTGCTGGCGGTGATGCACAAGGTCGTGGTGTTAAGCGGATTGATTACCGCCTGGTATGGTTGTAACCGATTGGTCGCTTTTTTGATGGGGAGATCATGGTTTACATGGCTGAGTGCCTTTTCCTTCATGATATATGTGATGCATGCTCCGGCTGTTGTATATGCATCAAAGGCTATTTTTATCTATATCCCGCATTATCCGGGCTACCGGATGGTATCCTACATCATTTTGCCTGTTATTCTGATCTCTCTTGCAATTATAACCTCCCTGTTGATTAGACGAAGCCTCCCGGGTTTGTATAGCATTCTGACAGGAGGTCGTGGGTTAAAAGCATGATAATCTGTTTTGTGGAAAGTACTTACATTGATTTCAACATTTACTGATATTTGTAAAACATAACAGGCACTTTAATCAAATTCTGATTTTAACTACATAACGGATTCCTGATTGGTGATTATTTAACCGGTTCATCGAAGCGGTAAAGAGAATCATGTGCTTTCCTCGTGGTGAAATTGTAAGCTGTACCAACTTCACCAGTTGGTTATTAATATTTCTTGTTGCTGAAATGCAGATTTTGTGTAGGTGCTGATAATGACATCTGGCTGGTTGTATCGATATATATCTGCGTTAATAATTGACTGATCAGATTCTTAATTAATATCATTATATTGCTGATTTCTGATGAAATCTTTGCAAATTTCAGTGAATATGGGTGTTTCTGAGGAAAGTTTTGTGCTTCATCGGTAAGCTTTTCAAGAGAAATCCTTAACCGGTTGAAGTGTCTCATCCTCTCTGATGGCAATTCAAGCGATAGGGATAATGACAAATCGCAAATCAATTCATTTAAAGGAGTCGTAAGGCGGGAACTCCACTCTGACGAAAGTTCATTTACATATTGAACGGAAACAGATATTCCAGTTAAATAATTATAAAGTTGTACGATGTCAGAATCAATTGTTTGTAAATATATTGGAACCATTTGTTTAAGGCTTTCTTATTTTGAACTGATGGTAAAATGGTTGGATGGGTGTTTTTCCGGATAATATATATATTTATTTTTCTATCCTTTTGTATAGAATTTCTGGAATTATATGGGTATTCCCTTCTTCTGATTTTATTATTATTGCCTGAAGGATATAGTCAATCTTTGTTGACCGATTTTAAGGATGATGAAGCTGGGATGCAATGATGTCGTATTTTTAAAATTTATTGACTGCAACATAGATTTAGATTATTGTCAAACTCTGTAATCTGATTTTAAAAGAGGTGTGGTACCATATCACAGAGAGATTCAATAATATCAACACTTCTTTCGTGTACCGGAATATTTTGGAATGGCTGATTATATTTCAGTTTTGTCTGTTGTTAGCTTTTTTGTTTTAAACTTATCCGGCTGAAGTATATTAATTATTCTTTCTTTTCCCCGTTCAGCAATATAATAGATTACCGGAACCAGAGCGAGTGAAAGGAAAAGTGAACTGGATAAACCGCCAATAAGTACCCATGCAAGTCCGTTTTTCCATTCGGAGCCTGGCCCATTAGACAAAGCTATAGGAAGCATAGCAATGATCATTGAAAAAGTTGTCATCAGGATAGGACGTAATCTTACACTTGTAGCCTGTAATAGGGCATCCTTTGTTGAAAGTCCTTCCTTTTTGCTGTGATTGGTAAAATCGACAACCAGTATTGCATTCTTAGCTACCAGTCCCATAAGCATTATTAGTCCCATGAGCGTAAAAATACTTAAGGTATTTCCTGTCAAAGCCAATGCCAGTAATGCTCCGATCATAGCAAGCGGTATAGTACACAAAACAACAAGCGGTTGCAGATAGGATTCATATAATACAACCATCAGTAAATAAATAAAAACAATGGATGCCAGGAGTGCGAAACCCAGACTCCCGAAAGAATCGGATTGCGCTTTCAGATCACCTTCGTATGCTATTGATATTTCCCGTGGAAATGTAATTGTTTGGAGTTTTTGTTTAATATCGTTTCCTACATCACCAAGAGCGCGTCCAAAGACCTGCGATTGAATTGTAATGCTTGGTATCCGGTCGTCCCGCTCAATCTTTGATGCGCCGGTGCCATTCTGAATACTGGCAAACTGATCTAACCGGACAGGCTTTCCATATTTATTTATAAATGAAAGTGATGCAACATCTGAAGCATTTTGACAGTTGAACTGATCATATTTTATATTAATATCATATTCATACTCTCCATCCCTGAATTTTGCATCTCTGTTACCGCTGTACGCGATTTGCATTGTAGGGCCAACCACTGCCAGGCTAAGCCCTGCATCAGCCATTTTTTGCTGATTAATTGAAACAAGAAGCTCAGGACCAGGCTCACCTGTCGAAAGCTTGACATCTGATGTCCCGGAAATCTTTTTTACCTCATTTAAAAAGATCTGGGCATACTTTGACAAAGTATCCGGATTTGCACACCTCACAGCAATCTGGATAGGTACCTGGTCTGATCCTCCTATAGGGCTTACTACACTGGTGACAAATTTTACCCCCGGAACCCTTGATGCCAGTTCATTTCTCAGTAGTTGAGCATACAACGATGCCGAATGTTCCCTCTTCTGTTTGGAAACTAACTTAATGGTTATTTCTGCTTTATTTGCTCCAGAAGATATATCAGTGAAATCTGATGTTCCTCCTACTTGTACCAGTATCTCAGATACTTCGGGCTTTTTCGATAAAATATTTTCTACCTCGCGAACAGAAGCATTCGTTTGCTCAATTGTGACAAATTTTGGCAGTTCCATTTGAATGATTATTTCTCCTCTGTCCCCCATGTCTACAAATTCGCTGCCAATAAACCCGAATGGAATTAATGATATAGAGGAAAATAACAACATAAGGGCAGATGTTACGACAATAATTTTATGGTTAAACGACCACTTTAAAAACGATTCGAGCCATAATGAGAAACGATTGATAAGAGATTCAAATCCTGTAATGAGTTTTTTTAGTAACGTATTGCTGCGAATGTGTTCTAATTTTGATATTCTTGACGCCAATAAAGGGGTAAGGGTGAATGAAACAAACAGACTGATCAGTGTTGCAACCACTATGACTAATGAGAATTGTCGAATAACATCAGAGACGATGCTATGGGCCAGTGACATGGGTAAAAAAACGGATATATCAACCAGAGTTATTGAAAGGGCTGTAAAGCCTATTTCATTACGCCCGATGATTGCGGCAGTTGCCTTTTCCTGTCCTTTTTCAATATGCCTGTATATATTTTCAATAACAACTATTGAATCGTCCACCAGTATCCCTACTGATAGCGATAATGCAAGTAATGACATCATGTTCAGTGAGAAATTGAGCAAATACATTGCAATGAATGTAGATATAATGGAAGCAGGTATTGCAACTATTACAATAAATGAATTCCTCAGACTGTGAAGGAATACCAGCATGACTAAGGCCACTAGAAAAACAGCCAGTAACAGATCAGTTAAAACAGCATCAGCAGATTCCAACGTAAATATGGACTGATCACTTACGATTTTGAGTTTGAGCCCGTACCTGGCGTATATATCTTCCAGTTGTTCCAGTTTCTTTTTTACCAGACCGCTAACTTCAACAGTGTTGGCATCACCTTGTTTTTTTAATTTCAGACCTATAATATTGGTTTGATTATACCGGTTTATGTTAGAAACCTCTTTTCTGGTATCAGAAACAGTTGCCACATCTTTGATCCGGATGGGAGAGTTGTCCGGGCTGTTGGTGATTATCAGGTTCTCGATATCTGATTTCTTTTTGTACTTTCCTGATAATCGGACAGGAATCTGCTGTTCCGGATTTTTAATCTTCCCTGTTGGATAATCTACATTAGCTGAGAGAATCGCATTGCTTATCTGAAGCAGCGACAATTTGTACTTTTCCAATGAGGCTGCATTAACATTTACCTGGATTTCACGTTCCTCTCCTCCAGCGATAATAACTTCGCCAACCCCTTTGACACCACTTAATTCAGGACTTATCCGATGCTTCACCAGATCAAATAACTCTGTTGGGTTAGTTTTTGCTGATACCGCAATCTGAATAATGGGAAAGTCATTCATTCCGAAAGTTGAAAGGGTGGGCGTTGATGCTTCTTCAGGCAGTTGTGCCTGAATAGTATTGATTTTCCTTTGAACAACCTGTGTGATCTTGTCAATATCAGATGATGCTTTAAACTGCATCACGATAAATGAGATGTTTTCCTGCGAATAGGATTTGATATTGTCAATGTTCTCAGTTGTTGAAACCGCATCTTCAATTTTCTTTGTAATGGAATTTTCTACTTCTGAAGAAGAGGCCCCGGGATAAGTCGTTACGATGGTAAGTGCAGGCATTGCAAAATTGGGCAGCAATTCATAGTTTAGTTTCTGGTAGCTATAAATTCCAAGGAACGATAACGCGATAAATACAACAACAATCAGCGTTGGTCTTTTTATTGATAACTCTGTTACATTCATGGTTTTATTGTTTGTCGTTATTTACAATCCTGACTTTTGTGTTTTCATCGATATTTATTTGTCCGTTGAGAACTATTTGTTCACCTTCTTTGAGCCCATGCAGAACAATAGTTTGTTCGTTAACAAGATCCGATGTCAACACCTGTCTCAACTTTGCGGTATCATTTTCAACCACATATACTGATGGTTTAACGGCCCCTCCAATCAGGCAACTATTAGGAATGATAATCTTTTGTTCATTCTGTGAAATACTTAGTGTTAAGGTCCCATCGATTCCTGATATCAATAGTTGTTCAGAATTATTGACTATTTCTGCCTGAACGCGATAACGTTTTGATTCGTCAGGTTTAATACCTATTACCTTAATTACCCCATCGAATTGCTTATCAGGGAAAAGATCAGAAACCACCTTTACCTTTTGACCAGCATGAATTTTAACAAGGTCATTGGCAGTGAACCAGGCAGTAAATTTCATTTTATGAGTATCTATGATATCGGCAACCGGAGCACCTGATGTTAAGAATGTTCCCGGTTCAATGTATTTCTTACTTACAGTACCTGATACAGGTGATTTAATAAATGTATTCCCGTGCTGCTTTTTCAAAGTCTGATAAGCACTTTTAGCATTAATCAATGAGAGTTTCACCTCTTCTAATTGTTGGACAGAGACAGCCTCGCCAGGTGAGAGGTTCTGATAGCGATTCAATTCCTGCCTGGCTTTTTGGTAAGTTGCATCAGCCAATTCCAACTGGTAAGATAGAATATCATTCTCGAGCCGGGCAATAATCTTACCCTGAGGCACAAATTCTCCTTCTTCAATAAACAATTCTTCAACTTTACCCTGTGCTTCTGCAATGATGCTGATTTCATAGTTTGGTTCAAATGTACCGTGGTATCTGATTTCATATGGTATTCTGCTATAATGGGCTTGGATTACAGTTACAGGGACGTCTGGTTTTGATCCGTTTACAAGATTTATACTTTCACTTTTTTCTTGCTTCACGTCTGTCAATTTATAGATAATACCAGTAGCAACCACCACAACGATGATAGCCAGACTCACTTTCCGTATTGTTTTCATTTTAATAATTTTATGTTAAAGAAGAAGTGAATTGATGGTTCCGTTTAGCTTTATGATTTCGAGTTGAGATAAGTCGATCTGAAGTTTTGAATTCAGCCAGGATAAGTACGATGTATTGTATTCTGATCTGGCATTAAGTACATCTGTAAATGTTTTTATTCCCTGGTGATATTGATCTTCTGTAACGCTTACAACATTACCTGCCAGTTCAAGATTGGTTTTTAATCTGAATTCGGTTAACTGGTTATTTAAAAGCGTTTCCATTGCATTTTCAAACTGTATAACCAAACTACCTTGTAAATCCCGCTGAGCTAATCTGGATTGTTCCAGAGCCACCCTGCTTTGATTAATTTTGCCTTTTATTCTGTTTCCTTCAAAAACGGGCACTGAGAGTCTTATCCCAATATAGGATGTAGTATACCAGTTGCTGCCTTTGTTTATTTCATCCATTTGTTCAACCTGTGCCTGGAAACTATATTCGGCAAACCCCGAAAGCGATGGTGAAGATCCGGCTTTCATATACCTGAGGTTGATTTCTGCAAATTTTTCTTTCTGCTTCATAATCTTCATTTCTGTCAGGTTCTCAAAGGTGGTATCAATTTGAATTCGTGAAAATCCAACGTCAACCATGTCGTCTGATAGTTTAATTTTTCGGGTTTGTCCGATACCTGCCAGATATTTCAGCATGTTCAACTGCTGATTTCTTTTTAACACCAGACCGTCCCTTTCTGCTTCAGTGTTGTTAATAACAACGGTTATCCTGTCTGATTCAGCCTTACAAATCAATCCGTTTCTCAGATGTTGTTGTGAATAGGCATACAACTTTCGAAATGAGGATAAATTTGTGTCAAGTAGAATTATCTGCCTGTTCATTGTTTGAACAAGAATATAGAGCTGTGCTATTCTAAAAACCATTTCTTCCTTTTGTTGCTCCAGGCTGAGATCGCTGATTTCGCAGCCTTTCCTGAATAAGTTTACGGATGCAAAATAGGAAGCATTATAGATCATCTGCCCTGCCTGGATTCCTGCAATTACATTATACTTTGTACCAAGCCTGATGGGAACCATTGTTCCCGGTTGCCCGACGATATCGCCCGAAACCATATTCACCGGAATATCAAAGTAGTCGCTGAAGGAGGCTAAACCGCTTATTTGTGGTAGCCCTTCACTTTTTGCTTCCTGAATCTGATGCCTGCTTTTAATTGTTTCCAGATATGCCTGTTTTAGACTCAAATTATTGGTCATACACATCTGTATGCACTTCCTCAATGAAAGAACAGAATCGCCGGCTTGCTGCCCGCTTGTAATTACTGGAATTAAAAGCACCAGAAGGGATGTTCTGATTTTATTTGTTTTCATTTTTCGAATGTCTGATTATATATAGAGACCGACATCCCGGTCTGTATTAGGAGAAAAAAAATTATGCTTTAATTAATTGATATAAATTATCAAAGTGAGCTTTTACCTTTTTGTCAGTGTTTTCCATCTTCTCGTCAAAAATGGATAAAACACTGATACCATGCATTAAAGTATGCACATGACTTGCCAGAGAATGACTGTCTAATTCTTTTTTCAATTCACCGGTCTCTTTTGCCTTATTAATTACAGTTTCAAACATAACTATTTCGTTATCGTGCAGTTTTTCCAGGATAATATTAAATCCTTTGTAGTGCTTCATCATATCAAACAATACCATGTACAGATTGACTTCATCAAGCTGTAATCTGAATTCCTTCAGCGTAGAGTCTGCCAATTCGATCAGATGCTCTAACGTCGATTTGATATAATACGGAATGAAATCTCTGAACGACAAATCGTACGGGTTGCTTGAGAAATGACCGAATTCTGTCAGAAATGAACCCAGAACAAAATGGTCTATCACCTCATGGTAAAGGGCTTCTTTGCTTTCGAAATGATGATAAAACCCGCCTTTCGATAAACCTGATGCCTTGAGTATCTCATTCATGGTTACCTCTGTATATGGTTTCTTAAGGAAAAAGTACAGCGCGATATTAAGGATTCGTTCTTTAGATTCAATCATCATGGTATAATTTACAAACCGACTTCCCGGTCTGCAAAGATAAATACTTTTTTTAAACAAAAACTATCTGATGTGTTTTTTATCTAAAAAATTTCCACCCAAAAGAACACTGCCTGTTCAGGGACACCGCATACAATGTTCCTGAACAGGCACTGAAAATTACATCTTCCGCTCCGGGTACAATTCATCCCACCATGCCGGATCATCCTGCAACCACTTGGCGAACCAGGCAAAGATAGTGTTCTGCCACTTGATTCTTGGTTTGTAGCTTAATATCTGATGATTTTGTTCATCGAATTCAATCAGTTCTACTTTTTTGCCAAGAAGGGTCAACGCGGTAAATAGCTGATGGCTTTCAGCCGTCGGTACATTGGTGTCTTTGTTGCCATGAAGCAACAGAATGGAATTTTGTACTTTATCGGCATTAAAGAGCGGACTTTGATTGGCATAAAACACGGGATCATTCCATGGGAATTTATCTGCTGTGGCAGCGCTGCTATAGAGATAACCCCAATAGCCTTCGCCCCAGTAGCTGCTTAGATTGCTGATACCGGCATGGGCAATGGCTGTCCTGAAAATATCGGTACGGGTCTGAAGCAACATCGTCATGAAGCCACCATAACTGGCCCCAATACAACCAACGCGGGTGCTGTCGGCAGCCGGGTGAGTGCGCAGGAACTTTTTTGTTCCTTCAATAATTTGATCTGCGGTAGTTGTACCCCAGTTGTTTACATGACGAGCCGCGAATTCTGCTCCATAACCCGTGCATCCATCCGGGTTGAGGGTATATACTATGTAGCCCATGGCGGCAAACAGATTTTTGGGATACCTCCCTTCGAATGAACGATTGATAGGGCTTGTGCCTGCATAGTAATAAACGATGACAGGGTATTTTTGAGCAGGATTAAAATCAGGGGGATAAAAGACCATTCCATCAATTGAATCGCCATTTTCTGTGGTGAAGACATAATCCTCGACATTCCCGAAGGCAATGTCCCTGAAGAAGCTTTTGGATGGGTTGGCTGCCGGTGAGGGCAAATTTTCTGATACTGTTGTAGTCCATGCCACCGAAGGAGCACTTACTGAAGTTCCAAAAGCTGCAATTCTGCCGGTGAGTGGCGAAACAGCCATTCCTGAGGTCACCTCTGCCATTCCGGTAATCTTTCTGAATGAAGTCCCTTTAAGATCGGTGACAAAGATGTCGGCTCTTGTACGGTTTTCCGTCAGCAACACGATCTGTTGCCCGTTGGCAGCCCATGCGGCTTCGTTTACTTTCGGGTTGAAGTTACGCGTTAGCGGTGTTATCTCACCTGAGGCCAAATCATACAGGAAAGCCTGCGTGTCGTACTCATTTGGGATGGTGCCTTCTGGCAATACATTGCCGATGTTATTGAACAGGGTAGGGGCGCCTGTAACAAGCAGGGTTTTGTCGTCAGGCGAAAGCGTTACAGCGGCTCCGCCGGCGAAGTCCCATATTCTGGTCACCACACCCGACAGGAGATCGAGACGATACAATTGTTGACGTGAATAGGGGCGGGTTGTGAAATCAACGTCTGAAGTAGAAAACAAGATGAAACTGCCGTCATGAGCTATCGACTGTAAATCTGTACTACGATAGCCCCAGGTGAGCCGGTCGTGTATTCTGGTCTCAAAACAATAGCGGCCCAGCAGTGACCGGTTACGGTACCATGGCCAGCGATCGTTCGGGTTTTCAATATGGCGGGCAATATCTTTTTCCTTAGGCCCGTCTTCACTGATACTATATATAAGGAATTTCCCGTCAGGTGACCAGCCATAGTTGTCAACTTTGTCAAAACCTCCGGTGATGCTCTTCTTGCCGGTGGCGAGGTTTTCGATCACAAATTGTTTCCCTTCACCATTGCTTTGAAGGTAGCTAATGGCTCTGCCGTCGGGAGTAAAGTTGATGCTGCTTATTTTATCATCCGTGTTGCTCCATACCAGATGGTGATCGCTGAAGGCATAGATGCCGGTTTCGCTTTCCGACTTTCCCTCGCCTTTAAATACTGTGTTAAAATTAAGACGGTAGAATTCACCTGAATTGCTGATGTCACAGCCGGTAACAGAAGTTCCTTCGAGTACATGAGCCAGATCGATTGATTGCCCGGGGTTGGTTGTAAAGGTGATGTCTTTGTTGGATGTTTCAAACGAAAAGCCCTCCTGTTTGCCGCCATCAACTGATTGGTCTGCCAGTAGTTTTACCAGTAGCAGGTGTTTTCCCCGGGTGAGTTTGGCTGAAGGTTTCCCCGTGGCGGGTTTGCCATCTGAGGGGCTCCCTGACGCAAGTTTCTCGCCGTTGAGCCATAATTCGTATGTGAAGCTGCTGCTGATGTCAAATTCTACAGAGGCGTAGCGTGGTAAGGTGACATAAACTGCACCAAGCCAAAGTGTTTTTGATTTATCGTTCCCGGTGACCGGTGTGAACCTCCCTTTTGTGAACGGTTGTATTTGCCATTTCTGTCCGCCGAAAGGTGACAAACGACTGCTTTCAGGCAATGCAGTATCTGATGGGAGTTGAATAGCATTTAATAGTAACGCACTGTTGAATTTCTTGCCGTTGATGTCGGGCAATGTATCGAATAATGGGGCAGAAGTGACAACTGGACCTGCTACCAGCCATTCGGCTGGTTTGTTGCGGGCTGTCGAATTCTGGCTACTGACTGATATTGAAAATATGAGTATCAGAACAGAAACCAGGACTAATGCAATTGGTTTTCTCATGCAAATCTGGAGTTTAATTTGGTGACGAAATTTAATGAATAAGAAATCTGAATTTCTTAAAGAGGTTAACTATTTACCTGTGTTGTGGGAAGAATAAACATAAACTGGCTCCCTTCTCCCTGCCGGCTTGTGGCCCAGATACGTCCATTGTTTCTGGTAATGAACTCATGGCAGAGAATGAGCCCCAGGCCCGTTCCTGCTTCATTGGCCGTTCCTTCGGTTTTTACTTTTTCGCCGGTTTTAAACAGTTTGGCAAGGTCAGAGGTAATAATTCCTGTCCCATGATCTTCGACGGTTACCTTTAGGTAGTTTGTAGTTGCATTGTCGGCAAGATCGGGATGGCCAGGCTCAAGAATCTCTGTTGTCAATGCGACAATCGAGCCCGGGTAGGAGAATTTGATGGCATTGGTGAGCAGGTTTCTGATAACAGTTCTTACCATGTTAAGGTCAGCAAAGACCCAACTGTTTCCCTGCTGACTGGTTTCGAATTTTATCCCTTTTGCCTGCGCCTGGGGAGCAATCACCTGAAGGCTGTTGGTGATGGGTATGTTGATGTCGATGGGCTGAGGGTCGAATTGAAGGCTTCCTGTTTGCGACCTTGCCCATTCCAGTAAGTTATTCAGCAACCGGAAGGCACTCTGAGCGCCTATTTCTATCTGCCCGATGTATTCTTTTTTTATAGTATCCGACAACTCATCATAATCATGCGATAGGATGTCGGCATAGCCGAGGATAATGTTGAACGGGTTCTTGAGGTCGTGGGCCAGAATGCTGAAGAACTTATCCTTGGTTGCATTAAGATCTCTGAGTTGGGATTCACTGTCGATCAGCATTCTTTGCGATTCGCGTTCTTCGCTTATGTCGCGGATAACAAGCATCCCGAGCGTAATTTCCTGATTGGGTTCTATCACCGGGACTGCCTGTATCTGACATAGCCTGTTGGCGAAAGTGATTTCTGCCATCGGGTGATGACCTTCAAACGACTTGTTCATCATGTCGGTGATGGTTCTGTTATCCTCCTCCGAATGAATAGGAAACCCGGAGAATTTCCCTTCAAGCGACATCGTCTGGAATCCCATTTCTGAAAGCAGGGGTCCCTCGGTAAGAATATACTTTTTACTGCGGTCGTAAAGTAATACAGCGGTTTGAGGTAGTTGCCTGACCAGTTCACGATACATGTTTTTTCGGCGTTGCAGCTCGGTCTCTGTCTGCTTCTGGAGGGTGATGTCTTCTTTTATAGCGATGTATTGAGTGATTTGGTTGTCGCTGTTCTTTACCGGGGTAATCAGCGCGTTCTCCCAATACAGTTCCCCGTTCTTGCGGCGGTTCAGGAACTCTCCTTTCCATGGTTCGCCACCGGAGATGGTTCGCCACAGGTTTTTGTAAAAGGTTTCATTATGCCGGCCCGATTTCAGGATGGCCGGTTTCTGCCCAATAGCTTCATCGCTTGTATACCCGCTAATTTGTGTGAATTTCTGATTTACATACGTGATGACTCCGGCCACATCGGTCATTACAACCACAACCGCGTTTTGTTCTACTGCCGTTCTAAGCAGGATGTTTTCCTGTACTACCTTTTTAAGTCGCGTGATGTCACGGATGGCCGTAATATTTACTGTCCTCCCTTTAAACTGCATCGGTCTGTTCAAAATCTCAACCTGAACCGGATCCCCCGTGCATAATAAAGAGGTTTGAAATTCACCTTCAGTTTTCTCATTAAAAACAAGCGAGAGCCTGGTGAGGTCATCTTCAGGGAAACAATCACTGATCCGTTTGGTGTTGAGCTCCGCCTCCGTTATCCCCAGAAGATTCCGAAAAGACTGATTTGCCATGAGAATTCGCCCATTGAGGTGGATGATGATGCCCTCGAAAGTGGAATTTGATAATTCACGGAAATGACGTTCGCTTCTCTTTTCATACCGGTAAAGCAGGTAGATTAATATGAGCGCAACGAACGCTGAAATCGAAATGATGATTAATATCCGGAGACGGTTGCTTGCCTTCTCTATAGTTTTATTGGTCTGGTATTCGATTTGTAATGCATCGAGTGCCGATCTGACCTCTTCAGTACGGTTTGATTTGAATGAGTTAATCAGCGTGTCTGTGGCAGAACGCAATTCTTCATTGTAATAGGCGAGGCTGTCGTTGTGGGAAGCATTGATAAGCCACTGGCACTTTAACTGAACCGATTCATAATACTCTTCAATTAGATTTATCTTCTTGCCCAGTTTTAGGGAAATGTTCATGTACTTCTCTGCTTTCTCGTACGCGCCCGCATTGTGAAGAAATTTTGCCAGACGCATGCTGGCAAGCAACATTCCCCGCTTGCTCCTGCACTTTTCATATTGAGCATAAGATGCTTCATACGAGCGTGTTGCCACTTCAATCTTGCCTGAACTCTCTGCCGCGACGCCCAGGTTAAATAAAGCAGCACATACGAGGGTTGAATCGTAACGGTCATGCTTCTTTTTGTTGTTCATCACGAAAAGGGCTTCCCGTGTTACCTCTTCTGCCCGGGCATAATCTTTCAGACTGATGTAAGCCTGACCTATGTATATCTTGGAATGGGCAATCAGATAAGGGTCGCTCATTGTCTTCCTGACCTTCAATGCACGATTGAACCATACAAGGGCTGAATCAGGTTGTTCCCTGGCCTGAAATGTCAGGCCAATGTTGTTCATTGCCAATGCTGTGCCATGGGTGTCTTTGGCTGATATGAACATTTTCAGTTGCTTCTGGTAATCATGCGATGCCATCTCGTAGAATCCCTGCGCGAAGAACGTGTTGGCGATGTCGCTGAGCGAATAAGCCTGTCCTTTAATACTCCCGGCTTCCTGAAAAAAACGGTACCCCTCCATCAGGTATTTCAAGGCGAGGCTATACTGCTCTTTTGATTGATAGTACACGCCAAGATCGTTATTGATATGCCCAAGTCCTTCGAGGCTTCCATGCTTTTTTTCCCATTCAAGAATTTGAAAAAGGATGGCTGTCGGATCATCCGGATAGGCTCTCTTCTTAAATTGGTCCCGTAGCATCTTTAGCTTTGCGGAATCCGGATCGTGGGTGCTCCTGCTAAGTACTCCCAGCCAGGAAGAAGCCATGCACTCTGCCGGCAGGGTTATGCTCAGCAACAGGCTGATGAGCATAAGCAGGAGTGGCGTTTTGTATGATATATACCGGTTTAAATTCATTACAGCTTGATTGACAGGAAATGTCGGTTAAAGATAATCCGAAACCAGGGTTTTGTAATGCACATTTTTCAACATGCGAATTTTAAAACCTTCATGATACCGGTACGTGAAACAGATTAACGTTTTCAGTTTGTTGATGATTATTTCGTTATACGCTGATTAACCGACCCGGGTTACTAGAAGAAAAGGTCATATAGTCTGCTAATATAAAACATAAGATTGCAATGATTGTTGATACCGGGAAAATAATTTGCATAAAGACCCGGTTGAGCCATTAGCATCTCCTTAATGCACATCATATAACGGGTGATTGGTTGAAACGATGCTGACTTTGTTATTGCCGGTACCTTGCCCAGCCGGGATTTCTGTTTGCCGCCGAAGGTCATTGATTAAACAATGCTTGTCGGAAGTATGTGAAAAAAAAGGCCGGACAAAATGTCCGGCCCTGATTGAAATATAAGTATCGAATTAAACTTTCTCCACAATTTCAAGCCCTTTGGCAATGGCCTTCATATTCATGGGGATAGATTTATGATGTCGTGCCGGAAGCGATTTGGCCAATCCTTTTTCAACATTCTCCATTTTAACAATGGGTTTCAGCTTCAGAAAAGCGCCGAGCACAATCATGTTGAAGGTCTTGGCCGATCCCATGGCTGTAGCTGCTTCAGTTGCCTGAATTCTGTAGATGTTGATGTCGGTACGTGAAGGATGTCTGGTGATCCCGTTGGGGTCGTATAACAAGATACCACCCGGTTTCACGGTTTTCTCAAACTTATCCATCGACTGCTGGTTGAGGATGATGGCTGTGTCGAATTGATTCAGAATGGGCGAACTGATGCGTTCGTCGCTCAGAATCACGGTAACGTTGGCTGTGCCGCCACGCATTTCAGGGCCATAGCTGGGCATCCAGGCTACTTCCTGATCTTGCATGATGCCTGAGTAGGCCAGAATTTTCCCCATAGAGAGAACACCCTGTCCGCCGAATCCGGCTATAATAATTTCTTCAGTCATTGTATTACGTTTTTCTGATTTTCAATTATTTTACCAATTCACCGTTCATTTTAATGTCGCCCAACTCGTAGAACGGGAACATGTTGTTCACCATCCATTCATTGGCTTTTACAGGTGAAAGCTTCCAACCTGAATTACAGTTGCTCACTATTTCAACAAAGCTTACGCCTTTGTTGAGCTTCTGGTTTTCAAAAGCCATACGGATGGCCTTTTTAGCTTTGCGGACGGCGGCAGGCGTATGCACTGCCTGACGGGTAACCATGTAAGTGCCGGGAAGTGTGGCCACAATTTCGGTCATCTTCAGGGGGTTTCCCATGATCTGGGTATCACGTCCGTAAGGAGAGGTGCTGGTGGGCATGCCGGGCAGCGTGGTAGGAGCCATCTGTCCGCCTGTCATTCCATAAATCCCGTTGTTGATGAAGATGATAACAATGTTCTCACCACGGTTGCAGGCATGAATCGTTTCAGCCGTTCCTATGGCAGCAAGGTCGCCATCACCCTGATAGGTGAATACGAACTTCCCGGGATAAAGACGTTTGATGGCTGTTGCCAGCGCGGGTGCACGTCCGTGAGCTGCCTGCTGCATATCGATATCAAAGAAGTTGTAGGCAAGTACCGAACAACCAACCGGCGCAACGCCAATGGTGTTGTTCTGGATGCCCATCTCGTCAATCACTTCAGCAATAAGGCGGTGGGCTGTACCATGACCACAACCTGGGCAATACGACATGACGTTGTCGGTAAGGACTTTCGTTTTCGAATAAACGAGGTTTTCGGGTGTCCTGATTTCGGGTTTATCAAATGTTTCTGTCATGGTTATCCTCCAATAATTTTAGTTTCAAGTGCTTTTACCACTTCGTCGGGTGTGGGGACAATGCCGCCGTAACGACCGAAATGTTCAACTTTTACTTTGCCGTTAACAGCCAGTCTGACGTCTTCTACCATCTGTCCGGCACTCATTTCAACCGACAGAATTCCTTTAACCTGTGAGGCCAGCTTGCTGATGGCTTCCGAAGGATAAGGGAAGAGGGTGATGGGGCGCAGCAATCCTACCTTGATCCCCTTTTTACGGGCAGTCTGGACGGCTTTCTGGCAAATGCGGGCGCTCGATCCATAAGCTACCAGCAGGTAGTCGGCATCCTCGGTATCGAAGGTTTCGAATCGTACTTCATTGTCCTGCATCTGTTTGTATTTAGCCTGCAGCTTAATGTTGTGAAGTTCCTGTTTTGCTGAATCAAGTTCGAGCGATGTGATGATGCGGCGGGGGCCATTCTTCGGACGGCCTGTTGTTGCCCATGGGCACTCTGTGGCCACTTCTTCATCGGTGCGCCGTGAAATCTGCGGGTTCAATTCTACCTTTTCCATCATCTGGCCTATGACGCCATCAGATAAGATCAATACCGGGTTGCGGTATTTGAAGGCAAGTTCAAAGCCAAGACCGGCAAAGTCTGCCATTTCCTGAACTGAAGCAGGGGCCAGTACAATGAGCTTGTAGTCGCCGTGTCCACCGCCTTTTGTTGATTGGAAATAGTCGCTCTGTGAAGGTTGAATAGTTCCTAACCCGGGGCCGCCACGAACAACATTAAGTATAAGGGCCGGAAGCTCGGCTCCGGCTATGTATGAAATGCCTTCCTGTTTAAGGCTTATCCCCGGGCTTGATGACGAGGTCACCACCTTTTTTCCGCAGGCGGCACCACCATATACCATGTTGATGGCAGCCACTTCGCTCTCGGCTTGTAGAACCACCATACCGGTGCGCTCGTAAGGTTTCTGAGCCATAAGATACTCCAGTACTTCGCTTTGCGGCGTGATGGGGTACCCAAAGTAGCCGTCAACGCCTGCCCTGATGACAGCTTCGGCAAATGCCTCGTTGCCCTTCATTAATTTGAGTTCTTTCATCCCTGTAATGATTTTTTGGTTTGAATCTCGTTAAACTTTTGCACGGTAAACTGTGATGACCCCGTCGGGGCATACAACAGCACAGTTGGCGCAACCTACACAGTTGCCGTTTACCTTGATTGCATAATTATAGCCTTTGCTATTGACCTCTTTCGACATCCCGATTACTTCCTGCGGACACGCCGTGTTGCACACTTCGCATCCCTTGCATTTTTCGATGTCAATTACAATGTCTCCTGTGATTTTTGCCATAATGGTGTGATTTGTAGGTGCTCTGTAATTATTATTTAGATGCACGAAAGTACTGATTTTACCCCAAAGCGCCTAATTTTCACCCTTCAATTTGTATAACGCCTCTTAATTTATAACTGATATAAATAAATGATAAACGCCTATGCAATTGATACCTCGTCACTTTTAGTGTGAATTTGAGAACCGTCCTGAATCACGTGTTCGAATTTGCTCATTAGCTGTATTGGTTGCTGTCGGTACAAATCCAAAAAGTAACGATCAGTGTGGCTGTGATGGAACGGTGAAATGAAAAACTGGTTCCTGATCCTGATCAGGGCATGTACCAGCTGCCATCACTTTTTGTTCTAAGTAAAATGTTGTCAGGATATTACTTATAATTAACTGAGCGCGTTGATTGTGCCAACCAATTGATATTTAATGTGCAGGCTATCGCCGGTGCGGCCGTCGCGTGTTCCGGGTTAGCAGGTGTATTGCCGAACTGTTTTCGCGACAATTCAGGGGTTATGCCTCCCCTTTTTTCGGGAAAAGTAATGATGAAAATTTGTCACCACTAAAACTGTGCCAAAATTTTTACATAATTAATCCTCCCACATATAAAAATTACTCCATAGTTACTACAGCCATAGGCGATACATAAGAAAAACCTATCTTTGACCTAACTTTGGCCTATCTTTGGGGTAGCTCAGCTATATTTTCGACTTCTAAATAACATATGATCAATTAGATAAAATATTGAGTTTTGTGACAGCGTGTTACGAAAAAATTTTGAAAAAAGTTGAAATTTTTTCTCAGGAAGGGTGAAACAAGCGTAATAATGCGTCCAAAATTTGGAATTACATTCAAGAGACAGACAATAAAAAGTCGGGCATCGTTTCCTGATACAATTATGAAAAATGGTTTAGATGAAGGTTAGATGAATAGGTAATTTCAAATGAAAATTGCGCGCCGCATGATAGCCTGAAAGAAGCATATCCATTCAAATATAGGGGTTCATTCACAATAATGGTGCTAGTTGTTATTCATTGAATCCCGGTTAGGTTGGTTGACCGTGCAGCCCGATGAATGGTGGAACCAGGAAATCAGGAAATGCTGTACCTGCCGGTGACACACCCTGTCGGGAAGTTGGCCCGCAGGTAAAAAAAGTCATTGCTGCTCCATGATTCCGCAAGATTTTCTACTTTTGGCTTCAATTGAGTGCCGGTAGTTCACAATCCGTCTGCAAGGCTTATCAGGTGCCGAACCCCGGGAAAGGGGAGCGGCCATGATAGTGGTAAAAGGCCTTTTTTCTGCAAAAAGTCCTGCACGCGTTTTTGCTCATAACGACTTCACGACCAAAAAGTTAGTACAATTATGCTGTAACTGACGTGGCAGAGCTGTGGGGGGGGGATGCGCTATTGGAATGGATGGAGGTAAGTTGATATGAAAGAGATGCGAAAGCGCGAATGTCCCGTTAACCATTAAAGTCATACAACGAGCCGGTTAGTGAATTCTTTTAACTGAAGTGATTCTTTCTGTGTAATATGAATCGGTTGAATAAATTGAGTATTTTTGACAGCACCGTTTACCTTAAGGTGATTGAATATAAGTTATCAGATAAACGGCAGTAAAGTGGTGAATGAATTAGAGAAAATCATGTACTATTGGTTGAAAAGGAACCTTCTGATGTTTTTTTTTCGGCAAATCGTTAACGATGCTGAGAGACTTCTGCCAATTATGGCTCATGGAGGATTGGTTGTCCGGGAGGTAGCGGTCAACTTTCAGAACGATGAAAAAAACCCGACCAAAGCATTCAGATAATTATTAATCCCTATGACATGCTATAGTTATTTATTTACGGAAAACCGCCCTAAATGTGATGATATAAGGCCAAATTGGGGGTATATCAGCAGGTTTGGGGGAATATATACGAGTTGTGTTTCATGCTAAGAAAGACCGCGCAACAAACGCCAACGCACATTTGGCACATTTGCAAGCCCTAACCCACAAGCTGATGCTTCAGCTTGCAAAAGAGCCGAATTTTTGCCAACGCACATTGATAGACTAACAATATGGATGAAAACGAAAAAATAAGAAGTTATAAGGACAAATTAAGGATTTTCTTGATTCTATATGTGTTCAGTGAACCGCATACTGATAATGAATTACCTAATGTTAGAAAGATTTTTCAAAGTGAGCAAAGAATACAAAAAATAGACTTTTTATTACGGAATCCAGATTACTTATGTCACGAATTACTTGAGAAAGCTAAATCCAATATAAGTTTACAACCAGAAATTAAGGCAATTGTAAAAGATATATTCGCTAGTAAAGAACCAATTTTCAAAAGATTGGAAATGGAAAGGTTTTTCTTTGGAGCCTATGAGGATATTGATGATGTAATTGCATTTTTAAAAGGTATTGGTTTTATTGATTTTTCAAGTAAAAGGAGGGCAGATTTAAAAACAACTATAGAAAAAAAATACTATATAACACAGTATGCAATTGACAAATTTGAAAATGAAATTGAATCTTTATCCTCGATTCAATGGTACCTTAATAGATGTAATTTGATAAAAAAATATTTTGGAGATTTAAGTGGGAGCCAATTACGTATTTCTCAATATCAAATTGATGAGTATAAGAACACTTCATACAATGAATATATCGGAAGCATCAATGGAATTGTAAGTTCTGAGTTCTACAACCTTTATTCAGAAACATTATGAGTTTTGATTTCAAAAAGTTCACGAACGATTTATACGAAGAGTATAAAGAATCATTAACTAAAGAAGCAGTTGATGATTTACTCAACTTAAATGATGAGTATAGTAAAGATACACCTGTTTCAACAGGCAAAAGACTTGTAATTAATAATGTCAGAATTATTGGAGAAAAGGAAATTTCTCCTAATCAGGATTACTCAGGTGCAAAAATTGATTTTTCTTTACCGTTTACATCAGGCATTAATATGTTAATTGCGGATAACTTGAAAGGAAAATCTAGTATTTTCAAAGTAATAAAATATGCCTTAACAGGTTCAAATTCACTTAAAGCAAATATTAAAAAGTGGATTCATCTCGCTTTCGTTAACTTCAGTATTAGTGATAAAAAATACACGGCTTATTTAGATTTATCTAAACGAAGCTTAACTGCTTATTTGCTTAATGGTTTTATTAGTTCCGTTGAGGAATTGGAAACCTACTCAGAGGAAATAATATTTGAAACAAATAGTGAAACCACATATCAGGATAGAATGAATGATTTTTTCTTTAATCAATTCACATATTATTCCTTAAAGTGGACTCAAAAATCCTCGCAAAAGGATAAAGACGAATTACTTGAAGCAGGCGCAAGTTGGAAGACTTATTTTAAATCAATTCTTTTGGAGTCAAAAGATAGTAATAGCTTGATGTATGGAGACCAAGGGAAAAAAGTATTTCAGATGCTTTTAGGTATTGAATTAACTTACCCAATAAATCGTTTAAGCATAAAGAAGGATATGCTAAATTTTGAAAAGGCTAAAGAACAATCTTATTCCGAGCGACAGAAAAAACAAGCTGAAAGTAATTTATTAAAACACCAAAGCCGACTGAAGGAAATAGAATCAGAAATTAAAGAAATTCAAACAAAAAATAATGAAAAAATTAATCTGGCTCCAATTTATAAAGAATATAATAGCACTTTAGAACTTATTAATTCTGAAAATAGAAAAGCTCAAAAAATTGTGACGGACAGACAAAATAAGAATAAAGAACTTAACTCATTTAAAAATAAACAGGAAACAAATCAAGGTGAAATAAATAGGTTATCTAAGGAACTTGAAAAGTTAATTAAACAAAGAAATGATTTAAAGGAGTATGTTGAAATTGGTGTGTTGTTCTCAAATTTAGACATTAAACATTGCCCATCCTGTAATCATGATGTTACTGAATCGCAGAAAAAAAACAGACTCGAAGAACACAAATGTTCTTTATGTGGGGACAGTATCGAGGATGAAAACCATGAAATTGACACAGATGTATATGATGAAAAAATAGCAAACCTAGAGCTTTCAATTCAAAGCTTTGAAAAGGAGATTGATAGTCTTAAAGTTCAAAATAAAGAGTTACAGGAATATTATAGTAACAGTTATAATGAGCTAATAGGTATTGATAAAGTAGCAGATACGATTAAAGATGTATCTTCTATTTCGTCTAGGTTGCAGGAATTAGAAGAGATTATCAATTCTTCAAAAACTGAAATAACTCCTGACGATGATAAAAAAGAAAAATTAATAGCAGAAAGAGCAGTAATTCAATTTCAAATAATTGATTTATTGAATCAAAAACCTAAAACAGTAACAGATTATGAAACTAAAATTCAATTGTTGAATTCTGCAATTGAAAAACTTTCAGAAGAGCGACTCTCATTAGGTGCAAGAGTAATTAATCGATTATCAAAATTAATGACTGATGAGATTCAGGCTCTTGGTTTAAAATCTATAACAGAGGTTAAAATAGATGATAATTTTGAAGTTCAATACAAGCAAGATAATGACTATATAACTTTTGAGAATATTGCTGAAGGAGAGCAACTAAGAGCAAAAATTGCCTTTTATTTAAGCCTTATACAATTAGATATTGAATTTAATTTTGGAAGGCACACACGTTTACTAATAATTGATAGTCCTGGTAAAGAGGAAGCTGATAAAAAATATCTTGATGGGCTCTCTCAAGTATTAAATAGCATTGATAGCAGGTACAGTGATTATTTACAAATATTAATAGGTACAGCCGAAAGGCAATTGTCAGGCATTCTTAAAAATCAAAAAGAATTTGCCATTGATGAATATGTATTTTAATGGATAAATTAGTTGACATATCAAATTTTAAAACATTAAGTACTCCTGAGAAACTTAATTTCTTAGATGATAGTTTTGTTGATTCAATTAAAGATTTAGATGAAAAAACTTTAAATGTCTCATTACGGACTATTATCCTAGATTCTGATGAAAATAGTTACGTAAGGAAAATTGTTTTAGCGTTATTTACTGAACTAGTGGTTCTAGGTAGATTAAAAACTCGTCACGCATTTAGTTTATTAATTGATGATTGGAAGCCTAGTACTGATATTTTTTTGGAACTTCAAAGGCTTAAGGATCTGCTCTTATATTATGAAGTATCTATTGAAGAGAGTGAAGAAATTGAATCTGTTTTTAAAATTGGTATAGAAAACTCAGAATCAGAAATAATAGGACAGAGTCTATTTAATCTTGGCATTATTTCATTAGTTAAAGCACTAAGGTCAACAATTGAAGAAGAATATAAATCAACCCTTGATAAAAGTGATTTTTATTTCCAAAAATCAATTGAGCAGATTGAAAACCGCGTTGACTCTTTTTTTTATCAAAAGGTCATTCTGATATTAAAGGAACTTTTATTAAGCAAATGGGGTTCTGCAGTTCAATACATAAAGGAACTTGGGAATTATCTTTTTATAAAAGAGGCATTCTCATTCAAATTTGATTTCGATAATTTACAGTATGGATTCTATAAAATATTAACCTCATTGCAACAAATTTGTATTCAACAACCAAAAAACTGGATTGATTACAGATTAGAACTCGATAAAGTGTTTTTACACTTTTCCGAGATTACAAATTCTAAGGTTACAAATCGACTTAATGAGAAATCACTTTTGGATAAATTGGGAATACATCTTAAAGGCAGAATACTTGAACCTTATTTTGTAATTAATCTAAGTACTGAAATTACTAAAATAGATGTTTTGCTTAGGGATATTCGTGAAGGTTCTTCTGAATTCAATTTTCTTCAATATCTTAAAACCCTTATAGAAGGAACAAATAAAAAAAAAGTTGAGTTTGAAAGTCTTGAATCAGGATTTAAAAATCTTTTCCCAAATCAAAACCCTAAATTAATTGCCCAAGTAATTAATGAAATTAAAGTACCATCCGATTACATAAGAGCATTTGAATTACTTACCCAAAAGAATAACGACAACTTAATAGGTCATATAATGTTTGCTTGTTCTAAACTACAAGGAGATAAAAAATATTGGGGCAAGGATGTTTACGAAAATGACAGAAATAGATTTATTGCTACGATTTTAGAATCTGCTGGGTTTACAATTAAAGACCAACCACAATGGAGTACTTCAGCAGAGGGCAAAGATAGCGGAGAAATTGATGTATTTATAACAGAATCAAATGGAACACCGAAATCAATTATCGAAGCTTTAATACTTGATTCTTTAAAACAAGATTACTTGATTCTTCATTTGGATAAACTATTCAGATATGACACAACGGGATTAGAAAACAATTATATAATCACTTATTCTTTAGCTAAGAATTTTGATGGATTATGGAATAAGTACAAGGATTTTATCTCTAAACATAATTACGAACATAAATTTATCGATTTCAAAGAGCTTGACCAATTTAATTTTTCTGACATAAGAATTGGAATTGCTCAGCATTTAAGAAATGGTAAAACGATAAATTTGTACCATATAATGATAAGTTTAATAGAACGCTAAACCAACCTTAACCAAACACAAATAACAGCTCTCAATTGAAAATAAAAGATAAATGGAAATACAAGAAATAAATGAAGCTAGTTTAGAACGTGAAAAGCAGAGAAGTGAGAGTGAAGCAAGAGACATTATTCATGACCTCGATAGATTGTATACTTTTCCAGAAGAGCGAAAAACTAGATGGGTTTGGGAATTATTACAAAATGCTAAAGATGTAGCAGATGAAAGTGGGGTTGATATTGTTTTTAAACTTACAAAAGATGAACTTGTATTCACACATAATGGCATCCCGTTCGCAACTAAACATCTATTAGCTTTACTTTATAAAACTTCAACAAAATCTCTTAATGGAGAAGATGGCACTACTGGAAAATATGGGACAGGGTTTGTAACAACTCATATCCTAAATAAGAAATTAACAATTTCTGGAATACATGAGAATACTTCCGGTAAAAGAAAATTTGAATTGACAATTGACCGCTCATCTGCATCCTTAGACGAGAGTATGGCTTTATCAGCAATGCAAGAATCACTAGCCAGAACATTCATTGAAATTGATAAAGTTACTAAATCTGCCTCTGAAGAAATTAGTTTTAACAATCATAGTTTTATTTATAATTTATCTTCTGAATCGTATTTATATGCAGAGAAGGGGTTACATGAATTGGAAAGAAATATTTCTTTCACGCTTCTAATAAATCCTAAAATCAAAAGTGTTACAATTCAAGCACCAACATCGAATAAAAGATACGTTGCTGCTCCAAAGCAGACAGCTATTGATGATATCCAATTCATATCTTCAAGCAATGAGACTGGTATACTTTATTTTAAATCAGACAAATTAATTTTCGGTATGCCTGCAATTGAGATAGGAAATTCATTTAAACTTTTACCAATTGAAAATCAAGCTGTACTTTTTAAAGAATTCCCGTTGATTGGCACTGAAAAATTTAATTTACCTGTATTTATACAACATAAGGACTTTCACCCGACGGAACTGCGTGATGGAATAAGAACAAAGAAGATTTCAGAAATAGAAGAAGACCCTACTGCTGATAAGAATAGAAAAGCTTTGATTGAATTTGTTCAGTGCTATATTGTTTATATACAAAAGTTAATTGATGCAAAAGTCGAATCATTACATTTAATAGCAAAAAGTGGTCTTCCGGCTCTTATAGAGAACTACTCAAATATTTCTTGGTATCAAACCAATATTCAAAAAATCATACGTGATTTTATTTTGCAGCAAGATATAGTAAAATCATGTTCTGGAGATTTTATTAAAATTGGACAAGCAAAATTCCCTTGCATTGAACTACACAACAATACAGACTTTTATTCATTAGTATCAAGACTTCTTCCTACAAAAGTTCCTGTTGAGGAAAGCGTTCTTTATTGGGTAGATGTTATTGCTCAAGAAACAGATTGTTGGATTGAAGAAATCACAATAGATGAAGAAGGATTGTTGAAAATAATGCAAGACAATATTGACCTTAATAATGAAAGGTCTTTTCTATGGCTCAAAGACCTTTATAATTACCTTGACACAAAAAAATTAAATTCATTAGGTGAAGAATATCCAATCTATTTAAATGAATCAAATCAATTTTGTTTACGTGATGATTTAACAATACATCCAATTATTGACGATGAATTTAAATTAGTTTCTAAAGGTTTAGGACGGTGTTTAGATGATGAGTTTTTAAATAGAAAACTGGGTCAAGTTTCAGCTATAAAATCTTTCGATTTATCTGAGTTTTATAATCATTTAAATAAGAATTTAATAAGTGAACTCAAAGTTGAATCTGCAACCATAGAACAGATAAAAGCAGTCTTTTATGTATGTTGTTTATTTAGGAGTGACAAGGCATTTAGAAGAGAAAAATGGTTTTCAATTATTAATCAGCTTTTACCTGAATTTGCACCAGAAAAGAGAATGGTTTCCGTAGATTATGAGAATTTCTGGCGTTCAGCAGAACTTTGGAGTATTAAGTATGTTTGTCATCTTATTGAAAGTTGTCAAAAACCAACAAATTTTATTTCAAAATATTTTGAAGAGCATACAGAGTCTTGTTTTGCATGGCTGAATGATTTCCTCTCCTATATTTTCTCTCTTAATGATGATAACAAAGAGGTTATTCTAAAACGTAGTATAATTCCAACCCAATCTGATGAGTTTAAACCCTATGAAGATTATGTCTTTGCAGAAAATGACTCAGAATATTTTGATGATTCCATTAAAAATATATACCGCGATTTTACTGGAAAAGGAGAACCAAGGCGATTTATTGTTGATAATCGCATAAATATTGATGGATTAAAAACAAAAGAAGTTGATGTTCTTACGAAAGAAATTGACAAACTTTTTAATGACCAAAATATTGAAAGTAAAGTAAAGAAAGGAGGAACACATAATGAAATGTTCCTTAAATTAAATAACTGGTTTGAACAATTTTCAAACGCAAATACTTATTTGCCAACGTTTTCAACAAAAAGAGCTACCCTTTATGTTCTTGCTCTTGGTGAAGGCTTTAGTAAACAAATTATGGATATTCAAAATTCAGGTAAATCAATAGAAGATATTGCAGAATTAGCTAAAATACAATTGAGTCCGCTTGAAATGAAATTGTTTGAAAATGCCGCTAAAGTATTAGGTACAGAAAAATTATTAGCGAAAGCTAAAGAAATGCTTGAAGCAAAAGAACAATTTGAACGTTGGAAAACTATTGGCAAAGCAGCGGAAACAGCATTCAAGAAAGCTTTGGAAATAGTTGAACCTTCATTTGAAATTCTTAACCCTGATATCGGAAAAGACTTTGTAATTAAAGCAAAGGGAAAGCAATATGCAATAGAAATAAAAAGCGTAGAAGCTTTAAAAGGCAATGTTAATATGTCAATACTTCAAGGGAAAACAGCTGTTATTGAAAAGGATAGTTATGCTTTATCTGTACTTACAAGACCAGAAAATGAACAATCAGTTGATGCCGAATATTTTATAAAAACGGCTCAGTTTGTTCCCAATATTGGGTATCAAATTGGAGACACAATTGATAATTGGTATCAGGACTTGAACAATCTTGATACTCAAGCAGACCTAAAAGTTACCTTAGAGGATAAGACTGAATCTTTATACATTAGCAGGAACATTTGGAAAAATGGAATCTCATTTGATGAGTTTATGGTATTGTTAAACAAATTCTTTATAAAAAATTAGTAGAATGCCCACCCTTCGCATCCATACACATTGCCAAGTCGCTCAAAAAAGCCAGCTCACAGACCAAAACTTGTCAAAGAGTATGGCTGCCCAAACGCACGAACTAACGGAGGAAATAAAGCACGAAAACACAACACGGTATATAAAACATTTGGCAGGAAGTGCTAATTTTAAGGGCGGTACATTTAATAAACATCGCAACGGTTTGATAGGAAATCGCTTTGTAATGCCAAACGTTTCATATACCCATCCGTTACCGCCAAGTGAATGAACGAAACTACTAAACATTTAACATTGAGGATTAATAACTCCGAATTTGAAGTAATAACTGAGATTATTGATTTAAAAACGGATTATTTTGATTTTGAACGCATCAATGATAAGTCACTCATTTTGACTTTTAATTCTATTGATAAAGCCATGGAGCTTGACGAGTTAATTAAAGACAAATTGGTTTATAAAGGATTTGACATTGAATTCAACCCAACATATTTTGGTCGGATTTGTGAAGACTTGATTGATAAATTTTACGAAATTTTAAAATGAGACATTTAATATTTACTCTAATTGTTTTTAGTAATCTGATTATTGCGACAAGTTGCAGTGGTCAAAAGAAATCTGACAAAGTTACTGACCAAGTAAACTTAGAATTAGTTTATAATCAGAATTTACAAGATTCTACATTAGCGACTGGATGGTATTACATAATTGATACTGAGAAAGGATTTGTTCGACAACTTGATAAGTCGGACGAATTGTATTTAATTGACCCTAGACCGATATTGGTAAAGAAACATTTTGATAAAACCGAGATTTTCGAAACTGATTTTAAAGGACAATATGAAGATTATATTGGATTATCAATTCGGATTAATAAAAAATACGTTGACCTTTGGGCTGATGCAACAGGAAAATCAATTGGAAAACGATTAGGACTAATAATTGACAATAAACTGGTAAATGCACCTCAAGTGAATGCTAGAATTGAAGGTGGAATGACAGTGTTGAATCGAGGAGTGTACACAATGGAAGAATTAGAGATTTTTAAAAAACTGATTGAATAAAATCTGGTGGTAATAAATAGGACTCTGAGCAGTCTGCACGACCCGGCGATGAGTACAGGTTGAGCTACATCCCTTAACAGGCTATGTACTTATGGGCAGTTATTGATATAATTCAGACGAAATCGGCTGTTGTGGTTGGAGCTATTAATGAATTTGAGGTAACTAAAGTTATCAGGTTCTGATATAATAGTGCTATAAATGAATGGTTTTGTTCTTTTTTTTAGTGACCTGATGGCATAGTTTTCCCTCTCCGCGCGAAACAGGCGGCTTTTTAGAAAGGAATTAAGTAATTGCATGGGTTTGGCTTTTGATGATGCAACCTGGCGAGCGTGTTCCGGGCAATACTTTTACGATGACCATCTTGCCTTTTTTACACACCGGGCAGATGCAGGGCTTTATCCCAGGTAGTCGTTCAATTCGTTGCGGGTTTGTTTCTGGTGGTTATTGTCGTTTTAATACAGCCTCAATGGCCTGTTTCACAATGGTAAAACCTGATTCCTTCCTCATATCAGAATTTTTTTTGTGAATAATTACTGAATAACTGAAAAAATCGGGTGCTTTTGATATTGCTATCCCGCGTAGGGGGGATTTAGTCTAACACGCGGTATGAAAAATTGCCAGGTAAGTTGGTTATTCATGGGTTGTAGCCCGCTTCAACTTTTATGAAGCTTGACAGGAAATCGCCTGCGATCGGCTATTATTCTTCTACAAGCCGTTATGAGCCCTAGTGTGAAAAAATCTGCATTCTGAAGATAGTTTCCATATGATGAAACATTTTGTATATCTTTGCGCGATTAAGAATCAAATGAATGGACAAGCTTTTTGACATTGTTTTTTTAGACGAGACTTTTGAATTTCTCAGTAAACTAGATAAAAAACATTACGAAAAAATCCTTTTTAATATTCGTAAAGCTCAGACAAGACATGATCCTGAATTATTCAAAAAACTTAAAAACGAAATCTGGGAATTCAGAACTCTTTATCAAGGGATACATTACAGACTATTCGCATTTTGGGACAAGACAGATTCTGGAAATATTCTTATCATTTCAACGCATGGAATAGTAAAGAAGACCAGTAAAACACCTGACAGCGAAATCCGGAAAGCAGAGCAAGTTCGTTCACGATATTTTGAAGACAAAGAAATCAATAGTAAAGCAAAGAAATGAAAACACATACATTAGACGAAGTTCAAGACATACTTATCGGTAAAATTGGCACTCAAAACCGAGACAGATTTGAATATGAATTACAAATGGACAAGATTGGTCAAGCTATAAAGCAGACAAGACAGGAGCGAAAATTAACTCAAGAAGAGCTGGGAAAACTAATTGGCGTGCAAAAAGCTCAAATTTCAAGAATTGAAAATAATGCCAGTAATGTTACAATGGAGACTCTTATGCGAGTATTTGAGGCTTTACAGGCGAAAGTGTTGTTACAAGTTGAACTTCCGCATTTCAAAATCAGTCTTGGACAATAATTACTGCCCACAATAAATAGGACTCTGAGCGGTCTGCAAGACCCGGCGATGAGTACAAGTTGAACTACATCCCATAATGGGCTATTTACTTACCGGCAGTTATTGAAATAATTCAGAGGAAAATCGGCTGTTGTGGTTGAAAGTATTGCTGAATTTAAGGTAACTAAAGTTATCTAATTCTAATAGAATAGTGCTATAAATGAATGGTTTTGTTCTTTTTTTTAGTGACCTGATGGAATAGTTTTCTCTCTCCGCGTAAAGCAGGCGGCATTTTAGAGAGGCATTAAGCAATTGCATGGGTTTGGCTTTTGATGATGCAACCTGGCGAGCGTATTCCGGGCAATACTTTTACGATGACCATCTTGCCTTTTTTACACACCGGGCAGATGCAGGGCTTTATCCCAGGTAGTCGTTAAATTCGTTGCGGGTTTGTTTCTGGTGGTTGTTGTCGTTTTAATACAGCCTCAATGGCCTGTTTCACAATGGTAAGACCTGATTCCTTTCTCATATCAGGAATATTTGTGGTGAATAATTCCTGTATATCGGAAAAATTTGGTATTTTTGACAATGCTATCCCGCGCTGGCGGGATTTCGTTCAAAATGTGGTACTAAAAACTGCCGGGTTAAGTGCAACTTACTGGTTCATCACCTGCATCAATACTCGCGTAGCTTGATAAAGAATTCTCCAGCTATCGGCAGCTTCTCATACCACCACCGTTGTGCAAAACGGTGCAAGTTGCCATGACATAATACAATTTAATAATAATGATATGCGATTCTTTTTAACGTTTTTTTTACTGGCATTTTACACGACAATTTTTGGTCAAAGTGATTATGTAATGTTTGTTAATGATTCATCATTCAACTTGACTCTTGATACGGAATACCAAGTTTCAATAAATGATGAATTGGTTACATTGAGAGTTAGAGTAAAAGACACTTTAAATTATGATGATATTTTGTATCGCTTCAAATACTCAAAGGATTATAAAGTATCAAAAACGGTTATTGAAGACGGAGTAGAGCAGATTATGATAATGACTGCCGATGGAAGTGGTATTTTAATCCAACAATATACTAATCTGAATCCAACAATGCTCAATGAGATGATGATAAATGAAGTTACTAAAGAAAGTTTAAATTATGGTTTTAAATTGAGTAGAGAGGATTATAAAAGAGAATTGATATCGGGACAAAAAATAGAGGTAGATAAGGCTGTTTTAAAATATAAAGATCAGACCAATATATACGAAGTAGCTTCAATTGGTAATAAAGACGAAGGAATAATTATAATGTCAATAAGATTAAATTATGTTATTGGTACAGAAGGTCAAAAAATAATTGACTTGATGTGGAATACATTGTTTTATAAATAACTACTTTGCACAATATATAGGACTTTGAGCGGTCTGCAAGACCCGGCGATAAGTATAAGTTGAACTACATCCCTTAACAGGCTATGTACTTACCGGCAGTTTTTGGGGATTTATAAGGAGGTTGTGCTATTGGGAGTTATATAATAATCCTCTAAATAGCCTTATAATCGCCTTCCCCTTACAAACTGACGACGAACCGGCTTAACCTTTCTCGTGAACAATCGGTCTTTTCAATGATTGTGATGTTATGTTGAAAGGATTACTTTTGTCATTCAAGTTTATCCTCAGGTTGTTATAAAGATAGTTATTAAATGACCCATTACGAAGCAGGATTTCTCCAAAATTAACCCATTTTGCAGATGAATTACCCACTTTTTTTAAAAAAGAGCCGAAAAAAATATGATAGACAAAAGTACAGCTTGCAACAAGGTATATACTATATGACGGATTACGTTATGAATATGAGCATTTTAGTTTCAAATATAAATCGGTGTGGGCAGAAAGCTTTGTCTTTCAAAGTCCGCCACAAAGCATATGCTTCCCGTTGGGCATAATTATAGCGAACGATACTACAATCATAAATAGATAATAAATGGAGGAAACAAAAAGACTATTTTCTCAAAGAGCAATTACGATTGCAACTTTTCTTGGCGGACCTGCAGCAGCTGGATATTTAGTCAAGAAAAATTATGAAGCATTTGACCAATCAGAGAAAGGAAAGATAGCCTTCATAATAGGAATCATTTCTACTCTTTTGATATTTGCGGGAATATTCTCGATGCCTGAATATATAATTGATAAAATCCCTAATGTATTGATACCTGCAATTTATACCGGGATAATTTATTCGATAGTTGAAAAAATTCAGGGACAATGGTTAAGAGAACACAAAGAATCGGGAGGTAAATTTTATAGCGTCTGGAAAGCGACTGGAATTGGAGCAATTTTCATGACGATTTTACTTGCTATGATTGCAGGAACAGCTTTTTTAGCCGGAGATTTATCCAGGCCTGATTTTGATTCAACAACTTACGATAATGAGGTAGCAAAATTTGTAGAGAATGAAAATAAATCACTTGCAGTATATAATGTGATTAATTCAGCTGAACCTCAATTCTTGATAAAGGAATTCAGCAAAGGAATTGTTTTATGGAAAGAAAACATAGAAATTGTAAATAGATTAAACGCAATTGAGAATTTGCCAACAGAATTGCTTGAGCAAAATAAAAAACTTTTAAGTTATTGTGATTTAAGGATACAACACAATGAGATTATAGTAAAAGCTATATCTGAAGACACAGACAAATATGTTTCTGAAATTGACAGAATTGGAATGAAAATAAACAAGGTATTAGAAGAACTTGAAGAATTAAAAAAATAACTATGCCCAACCAATAGTACTTAAACGCGCTGCCATGCCAACACAAACTACGAAGCCAGTTGCTCCCGATAGCTATCTGGAAGCCGCAGTAATTTAAGTCGATGTTGAACGGAACCTCCTGTTGCAGCTAAAGCTCTTATTATGGAGTATCAATGTTTTTAGTTGCTTTTATCAGTTGTTATGGATTCGCGGCGTTGTTATTTTCAGATATGTTAGCAACATTTTTGAGTCAGTTTAGAATTGAATTAAGCAGAATATGGACCTCCTCTAATATTTTTTGATAGGACAAGACATGACAGTAACCGTCCCTTTCATCAGTGGTATACTGATGTAAGCGGGCAAAGCCTTTTGAAGATAAAATGCCCATTCGATGATTAATAACAGTTGATATCCGAAATAAATGACGCTCAAAGATGTACATATGCGTGGGAAATTGATGTATTTGGTGTGGTATTTATTTGCATATAAGCAAGTTGTATGCTTTCTTAATAGATTGCAAACATTAAAGTAAAAACATGAAAAAAATCTTTGTCATTTTTACCATAATTTTCCTGACTACATTTAGCTTAATTGGACAGTCGTCCATTGAATTTGTAAAAAGTGATAGTATTGCTTATCCAATTCATAAAGCAAACATTGGTAAAATTGCTTTTATGGGCAAAACTGTTCCGATTGAAAATTTTAAGCAATCTGACTTTCTAACATCATTTGAACTAAAAGAGAAAGCTGACCTTAATATCAGGGTTTTTTTAGAAAATTCGCTGACAAATGCTCTTCATTTACTTTCGCCTCAATCTTCCGCTGACGAACTAACTAAAAATGGAAACTATCAATTTACATTCTTCATTGATGACAAAAAAATTTATGTTGAAAATCTCAATGCTGGGGCTGGAAGTGCTGCCAGTAAAAATCAAAGAACAGTTTTTAGAGTTCCTTTAATAAGTTCAACTAATGAAGATTCCTGGGGTAGATTTCTTTGGAATAGGTTTATTGCGAATGGCGGACAAGAAGTACTTACAAGTGGTGAACATACTCTTAAAATTGAAATCAGACCTTATATAAAACTGACAGAAGTTTTGATAGGTCATATTATTGCCGAAGGACAAATTATTATCAAAGTCCCGGAAATCGAAATCAGTGAGAAGCTTGTTAAAGTTCAGACAATAAAACCCCTTAAAGACTGGCAAATTTCAACAGCCAAGATTGATACAGCCCAAATTGAAGAACTAAACAGAAAAATCTTAGCGCAAACATATAAAGATATAACAAGTGTTGTTGTGATAAAAGGCGGTAAACTCTTAATTGAAGAGTATTTTAACGGAGCTACCAGAAAGACGCTTCACGATACACGGTCAGTTGGAAAATCTTTTGCATCAACACTTTTTGGTATTGCAATTAAAGAGGGTTACATAAAAAGCGAAATGCAAACCTTAAATGAATTTTACAACCTGAAATCTTTCCAAAACTATTCCTCATCAAAAGATAGTATTACTTTAAAAAGTTTGTTGACAATGAGTTCAACTTTTGAAGGATCTGATGTGAATTCTGAATCAATTGGAAATGAAGAAAATATGTATCCAACAAAAAACTGGGTTGACTTTACATTAAACCTTCCAATTGACCAAACGAAAGTAGCTGATAAAAGGTGGGATTACTTTACAGCTGGCGTTGTAGTTTTAGGCGACATTATTCATAAATCTGTTCCGAATGGTTTAGAAAAATATGCCTGTAAGAATCTGTTTCAGCCTCTCGGAATTACAAAATATAAATGGCAGTTCACACCTCAAAAAGTAGCTAATACTGCAGGTAGTATACAATTATGTTCGTTAGACTATGCTAAGTTTGGGCAGTTGTACAAAAATGAAGGTGTTTGGAATGGTAAACAAATTCTGTCACAAGAATGGATAGCCAAAAGTTTATCACACCAAATGACAATATCAGAAGATGAGTATTATGGATATCTGTTTTGGAATAAAACTTACAAAGTAAATGGCATGGATTATGAAGTTTACTATTCAAGCGGCAATGGTGGCAATAGAATATTTATTTTTAAAGACCAACCTGTTGTAATTGTAATTACTTCGACAGCATATAATACCCCATACGGACACAAGCAAGTTGACAAGATCATGCAGGACTATTTAATACCAATAATTTCGGAATGAAAAGAAAACAGTTTATAACAAAAACTATATATCAATTGGGGTTTTCGCCCGGACAATAAACATTCGCAGCCCGCTATCCCTAACCGATATAGTTTCGTACATTAAGCTGCATAATAACAGCCCGCTGCAAAAAAATATTGAAATTGATTAAAAATTAGTAAATTAAAATTACAGACTAAATATTAACATTAAAACTTTAAAAAATGAAAAATTATTTTGGATTTAACCTGACAGCAAAAAAATTATTGCCAATATGGTTGATTTTTTACTTTTTATTTATTACTTCTTATGTAGTATTGATTAATAGCATGAAAAATATTCAATCTGGAACAACACCATCCGGAATGCTATTTTTATTTTTATTTCTTTTATTTCTGGTTGCATTTTTCATATCATTTTATATAGCAAAAATAATAATTGAAAATTTCACATATAAAGATAAACCAATTATTTTCAACGGGAAATTCGGAAGATTCGTTGGATTGATATTAGTGGGATTACTGTTGAGTATAATTACACTTGGAGTTTATATGGCATGGTTTATTAGAAATATTCATAGATTTTTTGTAAATAATTCAGTATATGAAAACGAATCTTTTACTTTTCAGGGGAAAGGAGGTCGATTATTTGTCATTGTTTTATTAACAATATTTCTTCCAATTATTGCATTGACCATAATAATGTCAAAAGTGTTTATGGTAAATCCGGAACATGTCTCAATAAGCAATATGATTTTTCAACAAATTATATCATGGATGATTATGATTCCCTACATATATTTTATATATAAATGGATGGTCAACATTGATTACAAAAATTATAATATAAGATGGGAGACTGAATTTTGGAATTCATGTGGAAAATTAGCATTAGAAATATTTTTGAGTGTAATTACGATTGGAATTTATTCCCCAATGGCAGTAATTAAATTATATGCATATTTTACGGAAAGGACTATAGTACAGTCTGGTGATGTTAAAAGAAAATTTGGATTTGATACAGATAATATCAATGATTTTCTATTTATTTGGGGTCAGATACTTTTAACAATTATTACTTTAGGGATTTATTATCCTTGGTCGATAAGTAAAATAGGGAAGAAGATTTTAAGTAGAACTTACCTTGAGTAAAAAATACACAGCCTGGCATATAGTACTTAAACGCCCTGCCACGCCGGCACCAACTCTATAGGCTGGCGCTCTCCCGGATAGTGAAGGAGAGGTTGCGGTAATTTAAGTCGATGTTGAACGGAACCTCCTGTTGCAGATAACGCTCTTATTGTTGATTTTGAATGATTTTAGTTGCTTTTATACAGTTGTTATTGATTCGCGACGTGGTTGTTGGCTCAACTGGTTGGGCGGGCGTATACGTAGTCATAAGGTAACCGCCTTCCCCTTACAAGCTGACAACGAACTAGCTTAAACTTTCCCACGAACAGTTATTTTTTTAAATAATGGTGATTTTATGTGAAAAAGATTACTTTTGCCATTCAATTTTAACCTCTGGTCGTTATAAAGATAGTTATTTAATGACCCTTCGCGAAGCAGACATCAAGATAGCACCTCTTCATCACCATGGCAGAAATGCTGGCACCGAGATTCCCTCATTCGAAAGGGTGGGGTTTGAAGGTGATGATGGGATTAGCAATGATGGGTGCTATTCAACTCATCTTATTCGTGGTCATAGGGAGGAACCGATCTGCGATGCTTTCAGTAACGGCAATGGCATAAAAGCAGAATGACCAATGAAAATTATACACATGTTGAGGAGAAGAGCATACAAGAAATTATTACACACTACAACGCTTTGTAATATTTTTAACAAATTATTGATTGAGAAGAAAAACACCATAATGGAGTTGTTATACGCCCAATTTGAGCAGATAACAACTCCTTTGGTGAACATATAAATGAGTTATGGGCTATGTTAAAAAAATCATCCTATATGAATAAAGTATTATTAACAGTATTCCTAACTGTAATCAACCAATTTGCAAATGGGCAACAACGACTTGAAATAGGAATGACTGCACCCCAGATTAAATTTATTTCGTCATTTCCAGCTAAATACGAAATTCCAAAAGATAAGCCTATCCTGATTGATTTTTGGGCAACGTGGTGTGGTCCATGCATTGCAGGATTACTGGAAACCAATGATCTGATAGATGAGTATTCTGACAAGATAGAATTTATTGCTATGACTGATCCAACTTCGAGAAAAGTTGACCAATTTGTTCATTCAAAAAATTTTAAACACAACTTTCTGTTTGATAGCACTGGACAGACATTTGATGAATATTATGTAAAAAGTATTCCAACGGCTTTTATTATAGACAAACATGGAATTATTCAATGGATAGGACACGGTTGCAATATTTCCAGAAGTTTATTAGACGAATTTTTGCGACATAACACAGTAACAAATAAAAAAAATGAAGTACAAAATAGTTTAAGCCATCAAGCTACAAGTGACTATTTGCCATGCCATAATTTTAAGCTTATTATTACCGAGAACGAAATGCATGATAGTTATATTTCCTCAGAATTCAGATCTGATACTTTCAAAATCAATTCCTTTTACGAATCAATAAAAACAACTATTTACAATTTGAATAACGGACAGAGAAATCGCACAATTTTTAGAAATTGTGAAGATTCAATAATTAATAAGAAAATTTCTATAACATATGAAGCAACAAATGTAAATGTTGAAAAAGAAAAGCTAAAATTGATAAATTTCATTGGCATTCAATATGGCTTCAAAGCTGAAATAGAATATATTGATACCACATTATGGGTACTTTCTGTGATAAATAATAATTTACTGCAAAAGAATTTATCTATTTCCATTGGAAAGACAGAAGAATTATCCGGTGGCAAATATTTCAGTCATGATAAAGAAGGCAACTCAATAAAGCTGATAGGTGTTTCCGTAAAGCTTCTATGTGAATTTCTCGAGAATGAGTTTCGTTTTTACTGCAAGACTTCCAGTGAAGATAATGCATGCTATGACTTCTTCAATGTTGATTGTTCTGATCAATCAAAATTATTTGAAGCTCTGGAAAAGGACTATGGAATCAAAGCTACCAGGGAAGATGTCAACTTGCCTTTTCTTATTGTAAGTCCGATTAGATAATATCTATACCCCAGATATTCAAAAAAACCAATGCTTAAATAATACAAAAAGCAGATAACTACAATCATGCAATGATTGAAACACAGCCCATAACATCAACTATTGCCAATAAGGGATTTAGTTTTATTGTTTTGCGAAGTTAATTGTCCGCACAAAGGTTTATATTTTGTGAGAGGTCAATAGATCCGCAATCACTTACCGGCCATACCGTCAACGTTGTAGCCATTTTGGACTACAAACAACTGTGATAGATTAATGATTATTTTTGTTAAAAGAGTAAATTATGGATTTGATTCAAGATTAATTAGAATATAAGCAATGTATTGAGGAACTTAAGTCTGAAATTCAGAAATCACTGATAAAAGCTCTATTGCTGTGAATCATGCACTGCTTGATTTGTATTGGAGAATTGGAAAGTCAATTTCGGAAAGGGTAAAAATTGAAAAGAGGGGGAGTGCTGTCGTCGAAATTGCTTCAAAAGATTTGTAAATATCTTTTCCAAATCAGCAGGGATTTTCTCTTTCAAATTGGTTATGTTTTAGAATATTGTAGTAATCTAATTTCTTGGACTATCGGGTCCTGAGTTCGGTACATTTTTATGGTTTCCATGTTGTCAGCCAAAACACGGAATAAATCATTTAACTGTTGTTTTGATT